>ERZ795058.383-NODE-383-length-69837-cov-8.327964_pt1 | contig 69837 bp, 65 predicted proteins | sample MGYA00375142_ERZ795058 | MGnify/ENA primary metagenome ERZ795058 (study PRJEB30187, sample SAMN05720210) | activated sludge metagenome | isolation source: anaerobic digester from wastewater treatment plant | place: Japan | collected 2015-04-20 ... | reverse complement strand
TGATTTTCAAAGAACTTGAATGTTTTTTGTCAACGCGTTAACGCTGGATTCGGGATGGTGAGAACTGAGAGGCCGCTTGATTGTGTCATTTCGAGCGCTTCGGCAAATCTTTCGAAGGCCTCAGGGTAAACTCCGCGAGAAATCTTTCAAGCTTGAAAGATCCCTCCCGCAATTTACCCTGAGCAAGTCGAAGGGGTCGGGACAAAGGATTTCTCGTCGCTTCGCTCCTCGAAATGACATTTGGAAGGCTCCTCGAAATGACATTTGGAAGAAAATGCTGAGGCTTTAGGCTATGAAGGAATTATCACCATTCATCGCCATGGATATCCTGGAAAAAGCCCAGGAGATGGAGCGCCGGGGCGAGCGCATAATTCACCTGGAACTGGGCGAGCCGGATTTCGATACACCCCGGTGCATCAAAGAGGCGGGTTGCCGGGCGATCCAAGGGGGAAAGACCCATTACACGCACAGCCTGGGCCTTTTCGAATTGAGGGAAGCCGTCTGCGAGCATTATTTCGGGAAATACGGGATTACCGTCACCCCGAACCGTGTTTTCGTGGCATCGGGAACCTCGGCTGCAATGGTGGTCATGTTCTCCGCCCTGATCGGGAGCGGCGACGAGGTCATTATCCCTGACCCGTATTATTCCTGTTATCCCAACTTTATTTCCTTTTTCGACGCCGTCCCGGTTAAGATCGATACCCTGGAAGAGGAGGGTTTCCAGCCCGATCCGGCGGCCGTCAAGGCGGGGATAACGGCCCGGACTAAAGCGGTCCTGATCAACTCCCCCTCGAACCCGGCGGGGACGCTGATGGAAGCGGAAAAAATGTCGAAGATTGCAGCGCTCGGTATTCCCGTCATCTCCGACGAGATTTATCACGGCCTGGTTTATGAGGGCCGCGAGAGGACGATCCTCGAATTTACCCCCGACGCCTTCGTTCTCAACGGCTTCTCGAAAACCTACGCCATGACCGGCTGGAGACTCGGATACGTCATCGCCCCCGCCGAATTCATCAGGCCGATGCAGAAGATCCAGCAGAACCTGTTCATCTCCGCCAATTCATTCGTGCAGTGGGCGGGCATTGCCGCCTTGCGCGAGGCCGAAGCAGACGTGAAGAAAATGCGGGATATATATAACGAGAGAAGGAAGTACATGGTCCGGCGGCTCCGCGGTATGGGAATAGGAGTAGCGGTGGAGCCGAAGGGGGCTTTTTACGTCATGGGCAACTGCCGGGACTTCTCGCGCGACTCGTACAGCCTGGCCCTTGACATACTGTCCAGGGCGGGAGTCGCCGTCACTCCCGGAATCGATTTCGGCCGGAACGGAGAAGGATATCTCCGGCTCTCCTACGCCAATTCCATGGAAAATATACGCGAGGGCCTCGACCGGCTGGAAAATTATCTCAGGAATTTGAAAAAATGAAAGAAACGCGGAAAATAAAAGCCGTTCTCTTCGATTTCGACGGAACGCTGGTAAAGCTGAACGTTGATTTTCCCGCCATGCGCGAGGCGGTCCTGGACTTGATCGTCTCGTATAACGTACAGAGCGATGGAATCGGCAACCTGTTTGCGCTGGAAATGATCGAAGCCGGCCGCGAATTAATCAGCCGCCTGGGGCGCAACAGAGAGTCCGAATACCTGGCCATGGCGTACGGGATCGTGCGGCGGTTTGAAATGGAAGGTGCAAAGGAAGGCGTGCTTATCGAGGGGGTAAAGGAGATGCTCGCCGAGACGAAGCGCCGGGGCATCAAGGCAGGAGTCGTCACCAGGAACTGCCGTGACGCGGTAGGAGCAATTTTCCCCGACATTGTCGAATACTGCGGGGCCGTCATCACCAGGGAGGACACGGAACGCGTCAAGCCCCATCCCGACCACCTCCGGACGGCGCTGCGGGCCCTGAAAACTTCCGCTCCCGGCGCAATCATGGTCGGCGACCATCCCATGGATATTCGGGCGGGGCGCAGCATCGGCGCCTTTACGGTCGGCGTGCTGACCGGGTACTCCGAAAAGGAAGATCTTGTCCGCGCGGGGGCCGATCTTGTTATTTCCAGCGCCGCCGCTCTCGTCTCACGTTTCGACGAGTCCGGAATTTCAACAACCTGTCAGTGAATGCCGGCGCTTCCCGCCGTTCTTGACATCCCCACCGGCCCAAATTACGATTATATTAGTTTGGGCGTAAGGCTTCAGGCGTTCCGGAAAAATGAAATCCGGATTTGACCGGATATATGGCCGGGGAAAAGAAACGCCGAACCTGATACCGGGGACCTGAAGCCGGAAACCGACTGCCGAGGCGGCCATGAGCATGCTCGAATCCTGGAAAAAAAGTTACCCGCAAAAATTCACTTTCGAAGCCGAGATTTTTTCCCATATTCACCGGGGGGACACGATCTTCATCGGGTCGGCATGCGCCGAGCCCCAGCACCTGGTCCATTCCCTCATCAAGTTCGTCCAGTCGCACCCGAAAGCCTTTTTCGACGCCGAAGTTCTGCACATACGCTCCCTGGGGGTGGCCCCGTATACCAGCGAAAAGTTCCGGCAGAATTTCCGGCATAATTCTTTTTTCATCGGCGACAGCACCCGGAACGCAGTGAACGAGGGATTCGCCGACTACACTCCCGTTTTCCTCTCGCAGGTCCCGGAGCTTTTCAGCAGGGGGCTGGCGCGGGTGGACGTCTGCCTTATCCAGACTTCCCCTCCCGACGAGCACGGCTACATGAGCCTGGGGGTCAGCGTCGATATAGTCAAGGCGGCCACGGAAGCGGCTTCGATCGTCGTCGCCCAGGTCAACTCGCATATGCCGCGCGTGCACGGCGACACTTTCATCCACATGGAAGACGTGGACTTCATCATCGTCTACAACGAGCCGCTTCTGGAATACAGCCCCGGGGCCGATACGGAAATCGCCCAGAAGATCGGAACATATGTGGCCCGGCTCGTGGAGGACGGAGATACGATCCAGGTAGGATACGGAAGCATTCCCAACGCAATCATGGCCAACCTGTCCGGCAAAAAAAACCTCGGGGTGCATACCGAGCTGCTGAGCGACGGGCTTGTCGAGCTGATGAAGAAGGGCGTCGTCGACAACTCGAGAAAAACAATCGACCGGGGCAAGACCGTGGCCACGTTCTGCATGGGCAGAAAAGAAACCTACGAATACATCCACGACAACCCGGTCATAGAATTCAAGACGATCGATTATACGAACAACCCCGTCATCATCGCCCGGCACGACAACATGGTCGCGATCAACAGCGCACTCGAAATCGACCTGAGCGGACAGGCGAGCGCGGAATCCATCGGGAAGGTCTTTTACAGCGGCATCGGCGGCCAGGCCGATTTCATGAGGGGAGCGGTAATGGCGCGCAACGGGAAAACGATCCTCGCCGTCCAGTCCACGGCGGCCGCCGACACGGTTTCCCGGATAGTGCCGTATTTGAAAGAGGGAGCGGGCACCACCCTCATCCGGGGGGACATCCATTACGTGGTCAGCGAATACGGGATCGCCTACCTGCACGGCAAAAACATCAGGGAGCGAGCCATGGAGCTCATCGCCATCGCCCACCCCAGGTTCAGGCCGCGGCTCATCGAGGAAGCAAAGCAGGCGGGATGGATCTACCGGGACCAGGCCTTCATCCCGGGGGAACGCGGCATGTACCCGGAGGGCCTGGAGACATATCGCACGACCCGCACCGGGCTCGATATCCTGTTCCGCCCCGTGAAGATCAGCGACGAGCCGCTGCTGAAGGATTTCTTTTACTCGCTCTCGGACAACAGCATGTACCGGCGGTTCATCTCATACAGAAAGGATATGCCCCACGAGCGGCTCCAGGAATTCGTGGTTATCGATTTCACGAAAGAGATGGTTATCCTGGCCGTCGTGGAGAAAGAGGACCGGGAAATAGTGGCGGGCCTCGGCCAGTACGGAATAGATGAAATCACACACACGGCGGAGGCCGCCTTTGCGGTCCGGGACGGATTCCAGAACCAGGGGATCGCGACGGAGCTCCTCTCCTATCTGACCTATCTGGCCAGAAGGCGCGGCCTCCTCGGCTTCACCGCGGAGGTCCTGGTGGAAAACAAGCCGATGCTCAGGGTGTTCGAAAAAGGGGGTTTCGATATCCGGAAAAAGGCGAGCGCCGGCGTTTACGAGCTGGAAATGGCCTTTCGCGAAAGCGCGGCGGGACGCGGCCGGCCCATCGCGGCGGAAATGTGATGAGCATTACAGCTTGGCCTGGTTATTTTCCTCCCGGCTCAATTCTTTGATGCGCACGCCGCGGATGAAACGCTTCTCAAAATACGGTTCGCTCAGCCGGTCCACCTTCGCCTCGCGGTTTTTCGACGACAGGTGCACGAATTCATTGTTGCCGATGTAGATCCCCACGTGATCGCTCACCCGCCTGGTCCGGAAAAAAACGAGGTCCCCTTCTTCCAGGTCCTCTTTCATGACCCATTTACCGACCCGCGACTGTTCGCGGGCCGTCCTCGGCAGGTCAACGTCGAAAATGGCATATATCTTCTTCACGAAAGAAGAGCAGTCCAGGCCTCTGATCGAAGATCCTCCGTAGCGATACGGCACACCGAGAAACGTTTTTACCACGCGAATGAACAGAGACCTTTCCTCCGAGCCGTTCCATTTTCCGATTTTCGGATTCGGGTCCGGTCTCTCCTCGAACAACTCCATATCGTCATCGATCAAAGGGCCTTCGGCGTCATCGTCGGAAGCGGCGGGGGGCTCCTCGATCGCCCGCCTGGGCACAACCAGCCTCTGCCCCCTCCTGAGGGAAGCCGTGCGGAGGCGGTTCATTTTTTTCAACTGGCGGACGGAGATATCGGCGTCGGCAGCGATAGAGCGGAGCGTATCCCCCCTTTTCACTATATAGATCCCGGTGCCGGTGCGCTTTTTTTCTTTGGCGGCAAGGCTTTTCCCGCCTCGTTTTGCGGCGGGGTGTTTTCCGTCCCGCTCCGGAATGACGAGGATCTGGTTCTTCCTGAGGGCGCTGCCTTTTATTCCGTTTGCGCTCCTCAGTTCCTTGACGCTGACGCCGAATTTCTTGGAGATCTTTGCGAGCGTGTCTCCCCTGCGGACCCTGTATTTCTCATCCGCCGAGGCGTTGCCCTGAAAGAAAGACGTGACAAGGAGAAGGACAAGACCTAAGCAAAGAGCGTATCTTTTCCCCATTTCGGAACCCTTTGACTCTCTTAGCATCCTGCCGCGAAGGACAGGGTTGGGAATGGGATTCAAAACGACGCATGATCAATAAAAAACGGCAGGGCAAAAAGCTCTCCTTCCGCAGTTGGGGCGGCCGGTCTCCGTCCCCTGTGAGTCAGAGGGCTCTTTACAGAGCCGTGTAAGAATTGTTTATACGATTTGTTTTATCCTGTCAATAAAAACAGTCCGGGATGATGTATTCAGTCTCAGGTTTCAAGTCTCAAGTCTCAGGTTTTCCAAAGCAGAGAGCTTGAATTTTTCAGGCGACTGCTATCTGAAACAAAGTGCATGTTCTGCAGTTTCCTTTTAACAACTTGAGGGCCTGTTGCCCAAATTGAAAACTCGGTAATCATTGTCATACCGGCGGAAGCCGGTATCCAGGACCTGTTTCAAATACTGGATTCCGTGTCGCGCTTCGCTTGCACGGAATGACAAAAATGGAAATCACGTTTTTGGGCAACAGCCCCTTGAGACTTGAAACCTGAGACTTGAGACTGCTGCTCAGACTTTGATATGAAGAATGGGAAGCCCCAGATGCTTCCTCTTCCCCTCCCCTTTATACCGCGTCTTCTCGCGCTCTGTAGGCTCCCCCCTTCTGCCCTTCCCCTCGCGGTCGATCGCGTGGGCGCCGCCCAGATGGAGCGTGTGTTTACCGAACTTCCCATTCACAATATCAGCGGCTTCGTACAGTTTTCGGACATTTTCGGCCCGCACGGGACATTCGAAAAGGGTGCGCTGGACCGAGCGATCGGGCATCAGGTCGAGGAGGACGGTTCCCGTTGAACGATAGAGGACCTTCTCCTCAAAAAGGGAATCGAAAAGCTCCCTCACCAGGACGGTCATTTCCATGGGGTAGGCCGAGGCGCGCACGAGCTTAGCCTCCGCTCCCACCGTATCGAAATTGTTCTTCCGGAGAAAGATCACGATTTTTTTTGCGGCGAGGTCGTACCGCCGCGCCTTCAGACAGGCCGATTCGAAATTTCTCATCAACTGCGCGAATATATACTCGCGCCGGTTCGTGGCGGGCGCGAACGTCTTGCTCTTGCAGATGGACGCGTAAACGCTCTTCTCTTCCGGCGAAACCGGATAAACCGAATCTCCGCGCAGCTCTCTCCAGATCTCTACTCCCGGCTTGGTGAATTTTTTTCTCACTATCTCCTCGGGAAGCCTGGCGAACTGGAGGGCCGTGCGAATACCCATCTTTCCCAGATAGCTCGTTGTGGCCGGTCCGATCCCCCAGATATTCTCAACGGGGAGGTCGCGGATATACAAGGGTATCTCCCTTCCCGGAATCACGGTAAAACCGGACGGCTTCCGGTATTTGGATGCCGCCTTGGCCAGGACTTTCGTAACGCTGAGCCCCACCGATACGGTCAGCCCCAGGTCCGCTTCGATCTCCTTTTTGATTTTCAGGGCGATCTTTTCATAGGAAGAGCGCAGGGCCCGGCGCATCCCGGCAAGGTCGGCAAAGGCCTCGTCGATGGAATACTCCTCCACCTGCGGCGTGAACTGACGGATAATGTTGAACATGCGCCGGGAAAAAAGGCTGTAGGTCTCGTAATCGGAGGGCAGGATGATCAGCTCCGGGCAGATCGCCTTTGCCTCCCGCAGGGTGACGCCGCGCCGGATCCCCAGCTTCTTTGCGGCATAGCTCGGACACGCAACGATTCCGCGCTCGCCGCCCGTGATCAGGGGCTTCCCCCGGAGCTCCGGATGCATAACCTCTTCGCAGGAGGCAAAAAAGGCATCTCCGTCAACGTGGAGGATGGCGGAAGGCCAGGAATATAGGGTAAATGGGGTCAGCATAATGGGTTATGGGTTATGGGTATTGGTGCGAGATTGTGCTTGAGGAAGTCGAGTTAATATTATATTAGTAGAACGTGCGTTCCATTGTCAAGTTGAAAGAGTTTACCTTGCATCGGCTTTCCCCCGGTGATAAACGAAAAATCTTGAAATTACGTTATAAATCGGAGGTGGTTTCTGTCCGAAAAGATTATCCGCGCTCTCGCCACCGGCGGGGGGATCGGTTATGCGCCGTTTGCGCCCGGGACTTTCGGAACGCTGCTCGGGATTCCCGTTTACCTGGCCTTGATCCGGCTTCCTTCGCCGCTTCATCTGGCGGCGGCTATTGCCATCGCCCTGTCAGCCGTCCATGTCGCCGGCAGGGCCGAGCATCTATTCGGCGCGAAGGACCCCGGCGCGATCGTGATTGACGAGATCGCCGGTTTCCAGTTCGCCCTGCTCTGGGTGGAGCCCTCTTTGCCGATTGTGGCCGCAGGTTTTCTGTTTTTCCGTTTTTTCGATATCCTGAAGCCCTTCCCCGCCCGCAATGCCGAGGCGCTGCCGGCCGGCTGGGGAGTGGTCGGAGACGATGTCGTTGCCGGGATTTATGCGAACGCCGTGTTGTTGATTTTGCTGAAAATAGTCCTATAATTCGTAAGGGGTAAGGCGTAAGGTGTTTTTCTTAAAGTCATATCGTAAGGGGTAAAGTGTAAGGCGTAAGGTGTTTTTCTTAAAAGTAAACGCTTCACACTTCACGCTTTGCGCTTTACGCCTTAAATACGAGGTGAGCGAATTTGAACATCGGAATATTGACGATCGGCAACGAACTTCTGACCGGAACGATCCAGGATATCAACTCATCCTATATCGCCCGGCAGATCAAGATCCAGGGATGGAAAATCTCGTCGATGCTCTCGGTCGGCGACAGCGAGGCGGCGATCAGGGATGCTTTGGCTTTCCTGCTCGCGCGCTCCAACGCAGTGGTCGCCACGGGAGGGCTCGGCCCTACGGCCGACGACATAACAACCGAGGCGATTGCCAGGACGTTCAGGCTTCCCCTCTACACCGACGAGGAGGTCCTCAAGGAGATACGGTCCCGCTTCGAGCGGTTCCGCTTCGAATGGACGCCGAATAACGCGAAACAGGCCATGTTCCCCGAAGGCGCCCGGACTATCTTCAACCCCTATGGGACCGCGTGGGGGTTTGCTCTCGAATGGGAAGGCAGGCTGATTACGGTTATCCCCGGCGTGCCCGCGGAAGTCAGGATGATCTTCCCGGAGGGGGTCATGCCCCTCCTGAAAGAGCTGTGCGGGACTTCGGACCATGTCCTCACGCGGACGATCAGGCTTTTCGGCATCTCGGAATCGAAAATTGATCAGGCGGTTTCCGGGATAGACCTCGACCTGCCCGGGATCGGGATCGGCTTCTATCCGCGTTTTCCGGAAAACCAGCTCGTGATCTCGTCCTGCAATGTATCTCTCGAACAGGCCGAGCTCAATCTCCGGACGGCTGAGGAGCGAATCACCGCGGCGCTGAGCAAATACATCTATGGTTACGATGAAAATACGATCGAGAAGACGGTGGCCGCCCTCCTGACCGAAAAGGGCCTCACCCTCGCCGTCGCGGAATCGCTCACGGGAGGCCTTATCACCGACCGGCTCACGGACGTTCCGGGGAGTTCGCTTTTCCTCGACCGTGGAATCGTCGCATACAGCAACCGCTGCAAGACCGACCTGCTCGGCGTGCCGGAGGATGTGCTCCGCAGCCACGGCGCCGTCAGCGCAGAAACGGCCGTGCTCATGGCGGAAGGGGTGCGAAAGCTCGGCGGTACGGACTTCGGCCTGGCCACGACCGGCATAGCGGGACCGTCCGGCGGGTCGACGGAAAAGCCGGTCGGGACTGTCTTTGCCGCACTCGCCGGAGGAGGCGAACCCGTGTGCCGGCGCTTCGCTTTCCGGTGGGACAGGCGCCGCATCAAGGAAGTCACGGCGCACTGGTCGCTGGAAATGCTCCGCCGGAGGCTGACAGGAGATGAATAGGATGGAGGAAAAGATCCGGACATTTCTCGCCGTGGATCTTCCTGCCGGGATCAAAGAAGGGATAGACCGGATCCGGGAGCGGCTCAAACCGCAGGTGAAAGGAGTCAGATGGACGGCCCCGGACGGAATCCACCTGACCCTCCATTTTTTCGGGAGCGTTACCGGCCCGGAAATAGCTAAGATCACGGAAATTGCGAAAAAAAACGTGGAAGGCGCGGCGCCTTTTATGTTAAACGTCGGTTCTCTCGGTACATTTCCCGGACTGCGCCGTCCCCGGGTGCTGTGGCTCGGAATCAACGGCGAGACAGAGACCCTGTGCGCACTCCGGGAGGAGATCGAAAAAGACTTGGGCGGTGCCGGATTCCCCTTGGAAAACCGCGCGTTCAGGCCTCATTTGACCCTGGGCAGGATCAGGGACGCCGCGTCCGTCCGCGGCCTGGAGGAGGCGGTCTCCGCGGGTAATCACATTGCAGGGAGCTTTACCGTGAACAGCATATCGCTCTTCCGAAGCCAGTTGCGGCCGACGGGGGCCGTTTATACGAAAATTCAGGATTTTGAATTCGGAATCTCCTGAGGCTTTACGGGCGTAAAGAATAAAAAGTGAAGAGGGAATAGCGGAGAGTGAAATCAGCTTCTTACGGCTTCCCCGGAAAACAAAGGAGGAGATGATAAAAGATGGCAGCAGATGACAGGGGAAAAGCGGTGGACCTGGCCATCAGCCAGATCGAGAGGCAATTCGGCAAGGGTTCGATCATGCGGCTGGGGACAACGGATACGCCGGCCGATATTCCGGTCATCTCGACCGGATCGCTCAGTCTCGATCATGCGCTCGGCGTAGGGGGCGTTCCCCGCGGCCGCGTCGTAGAGATCTACGGTCCCGAATCCGGGGGGAAAACCACTCTCGCCCTGCATATCATCGCGCAGGCGCAGAACAGTAACGGTCTCGCCGCCTTTATCGACGCCGAGCACGCCCTGGACGTCGGCTATGCGAAAAAAATAGGCGTAAACACGGACGATCTGCTTGTATCCCAGCCGGATACGGGGGAACAGGCGCTCGAGATCGCAGAGGTGCTCGTACGGAGCGGCGCCCTTGACATTCTCGTCATCGATTCCGTGGCCGCCCTTGTCCCCAGGTCCGAGCTCGAGGGGGACATGGGAGACGCCCAGATGGGACTCCAGGCGCGGCTCATGTCCCAGGCGCTGAGAAAGCTCACCGGCTCGATCAGCAAGTCGAAGACCACGGTCATCTTCATCAACCAGCTCAGGTCGAAAATCGGCGTCTTCATGGGGAGCCCGGAAACGACCACCGGCGGAAACGCCCTGAAGTTCTATGCCTCGATGCGGCTCGACATCCGCAAGATCACACCCATCAAGCAGGGAGACAGCATGGTGGGCTACCGCACGAGAGTCAAGGTCGTGAAGAACAAGGTCGCCCCGCCCTTCCGCGAAGCGGAGTTCGACATCATCTTCGGAGAGGGGATCTCGCGGGAAGGAGACATGCTCGACCTCGCGGTTGAAAACGGCATCGTGGAAAAGAGCGGGGCCTGGTACTCCTATAAAGGGGAGCGGCTCGGCCAGGGCCGGGAGAACGCCAAGGCATTGCTCCGGGACAACCGCGACATGCTTGACCGCATCGAAACGGAAGTCCGGACGAAGCTGGGCCTGCCTGCCGCTGCAAGCGGGGAATGAGCGGGGGCGGAGAAAACACGCGGGAGAAGGCCATGGGAAAGGCCCTGAGGCTTCTCGCCTTCAGGGCCCGCAGCCGCCATGAAATGCAAAGCCGCCTCGCCGAAAGCGGCTTCAGCGGGGAATCCGTCAACGCGGTTATCGGCAGGCTGGAAGAGCTGGGGTATATCGACGACGGGGCGTTCGCCGCGAACTGGGCGCGCCATCTCGCCGTCAACAGGCTTTACGGAAACATCCGGATAGAAGCGAGCCTCCGGGAAAAGGGACTTTCCCGCGAGTTGATCGCGGAGGCAGTTGAAGGGACCCGCGCGGAACTGGGGGAGAAAAAAAGGATCGGGATCCTCGTGCGAAAGAAAATCGGGGACCGGCCGCCTTCGGCTCTCGACCGCGCGGGGAAAAGACGTCTGGCCCGATTTCTGGCGGGAAAGGGATACCGGACCGGACTGATCCATGACGTGTTTGGAATGACTGAGGAGGATTTTGAGCATGAAGGGGAGTGACATCAGGAAACTATTCTTGAAGTATTTCGAGGAAAACGGACACACGGTCGTCCCCAGTTCCTCGCTTGTTCCCAAGGACGATCCGACGCTCCTTTTTACGAACTCCGGGATGGTGCAGTTCAAGAACCTGTTCCTCGGCCTTGAGGACAGGGGCTACACCAGGGCGGCAAGCTCGCAGAAATGCGTCCGGGCGGGAGGCAAGCACAACGATCTCGAAAACGTGGGCTTTACGGCCCGCCATCACACATTTTTCGAAATGCTCGGAAACTTCTCCTTCGGCGACTACTTCAAAAAGGAATCGATCTTCTGGGGCTGGGATTTCCTCACCAATCGGATGCAGATTCCCAAGGACCGGCTGTGGATTACAATTTACGAGAAGGACGACGAAGCGTTTGAAATCTGGAACAAGATCATCGGCGTCCCGACCGGGCGGATCGTGCGGATGGGGATGGACAGCAACTTCTGGATGATGGGGGAAACCGGGCCGTGCGGCCCCTGCTCGGAGATCCTCTATGACCAGGGACCGAGCGTGGGATGCAAACGCCCGGACTGCAGCGTGCTCTGCGACTGCGACCGGCACCTTGAGATCTGGAACCACGTGTTCACGCAATTCGACAGGGACAAGGACGGAAATTTCAATCCCCTGCCCAAGCCGAACATCGATACGGGCATGGGTCTCGAGCGGCTCGCCGCCGTCGTCCAGAACAAGACGACGAATTACGACACCGATCTCTTCACCCCGATCATCCGGGCCATCGAGAAGATCAGCGGCAGAACGTACGGAGCCGATGCGGACAACGACATCTCGATCCGCGTTATCGCCGACCACAGCCGCGCCGTGACCTTCCTGATCGGAGACGGCGTGCTGCCGGGCAATGAGGGCCGGGGCTATGTCCTGAGGCGGATCCTGAGGCGCGCCGCGCGCCACGGCAAGCTCCTCGGCCTCAACCGGCCGTTTTTGAACGAGCTCGTCCCGGTCGTGATCGGTGAAATGAAGGACGCCTATTACGACATAGCGGACAAGGAACCGTATGTCCGCAAGGTTATCATCAACGAAGAGCAGCGGTTCAGCGAAACTCTGGATACCGGGCTCAGGATCCTGGGCGAGGAAGTAGCCGCCCTCAAGAAGGCGGGCGGGAAGGTCGTCCCCGGCGACGTCGTCTTCAAGCTCTACGATACTTTCGGGTTTCCGGTCGATCTCACGGCCGACATAGTCAAGAAAGACAATCTGACCATCGACCAGGAAGGATTCGAGAAAGCCATGGAAGCCCAGCGCGAGAAGGCCAGGGAATCATGGAAGGGCAGCGGCGAGCAGGCGGTGGCGGAAACCTACCAGAAGCTGTCCCTGAAGGGGGTCTCCACTGTATTCGCAGGCTACGAGGGAGTGACCGAAGCCAGGTCAACGGTCGCGGCCATCCTGAAACAGGACCGCGAGACGGATACCCTCTCCGAGGGCGATAACGCCGAATTGTTCATCGAGCACACGCCGTTCTACGGCGAGACCGGCGGCCAGATCGGGGATACCGGAGTTATCGAGGGGGACGGATTCCTGTTCGAGGTATGGGATACGCAGCGGCCCCTGGAGGACCTGATCAGCCATATCGGTAAGCTGAAAAAAGGATCCATAAAGAAGGGAGACGCCGTCACCCTGCGCGTTGACCCCGAAGTGCGGCGCGCCACGGAAGCGCACCATTCGGGAACGCACGTCCTGAATGCGGCGCTCAGAAAGATTCTCGGAGATCACATAAAGCAGTCCGGATCTCTCGTCACTCCCGACCGCCTCCGTTTCGACTTCACCCATTTTTCGAAAATAGACGACGAGGAGCTCCGGAAAATCGAGGAAACGGCCAACCAGTTCATTCTGAGGGATGAGCCGGTCGTCACCAGGATCCTGGGGCGGGAAGACGCCATGAAGACCGGGGCGCAGGCCGTGTTCGACGAGAAGTACGGCGCCGAGGTGAGACTCGTCCAGATGGGAGATTTCAGCAAGGAGCTCTGCGGGGGGACCCATGTCACCAGGACCGGCGAAATCGGGTTGATCAAGATCGTCGGCGAGTCCTCGGTCGCGGCGGGCGTAAGGAGAATCGAGGCGCTGACCGGCAAAGCGGCCCTCGGCTACATGCAGCAGCTTGATGGCGAGATTAGAAAGACGGCGTCTCTGCTGAGGACCTCCCCGCTGGAGGTTTCGGAAAGAGTCGACAAAACGCTGCGGCACCAGAGAGATCTGGAAAGGGAGATAGAAACGCTCAAGGCGAAACTGGCAGCAAAGGATTCCGCGGATATTCTGGCCAAGGTGCGGGAGGTAAACGGAATCAAAGTGCTTGCCTCGTTGGTGGAAACCCCCGACGCGAAGACGCTCCGGGATTTCGGCGACAAGGTCCGGGACAAGATCCGCTCCGGCATCGTCCTCCTCGGCAGCCGCGCGGGGGAAAAGGCGATGCTGCTCTGTCTGGTAACTAAAGACCTGTTAAGCAAATACGACGCGGGCAAAATCGTCCGGGAGATCGCGCCCATCGTCAGCGGGAGCGGCGGCGGGCGGTCCGACATGGCGCAGGCGGGAGGAAGCAAACCGGAGAATCTCGACAAGGCCATGGCCAAGTTCATCCAGATGGTGGTCGGAGATGATAAGCCGGCGGGAAAAGCGCGAAATGCGGGAAAGGCTAAAGGCGCGGGAAAGGCAAAAACGGCGCGAAATGCGGGAAAAAGCGCTGAAGCAGTAAAAACGGCAGCCAAGAAAACTGCCAAGCCGAATCCTGTTAAGGCCAAAACGAAACCGGCGGAGAAGACGACTGTTAAAAATAAAGCAGTTAAGAAAACCGCCAAGCCGGCTGTAAAGGCTAAAGCGACAAAACCGGCTCCGAAGAAAAAAGCAAAACCCGCAGGAAAGGCTAAAACTGCGGGAAAGGCGGGAAAGGCCAAAACGGACAATTCCGCCATGGGAAAAACAGCAAAAGCCAAAGCGGGAAAGTCCAGGACAGCCAAGCCGGCGGCAAGGAAAACGATAAAGGCTAAAGCCGCGGGAAAGGCAAAAGCGGCGGGAAAAGCAGGAAAGGCCAAAACGGACAATTCCGCCATGGGAAAAACAGCAAAAGCCAAAGCGGGAAAGGCCAAGACAGCTAAGCCGGCCGCAAAAAAAGTGATAAAGGTTAAAGCCGCGGGAAAAGTGCGAAACGCGGGAAAGACGAAGGCCGCGGGAAAGGCCGTCAAAATTGCCAGACCGGCTGCAAAGAAAGTAAAACGCGGCAAAAAGTAAAAAGTGAAAAGTGAAAGCAAAAGGCCCTGCTCTCAAAAGCAGGGCTTTTTATTTTGCCGGCTATGGTCCTCCGGATTCCGGATCATAAGCCATCGGCACAAATATAATGCCGTTTTTTTCCTGTAAAGGCCCGGTTGCCCTGAAGCCCATCCTGGAATAAACCGGCGCGGCAAACGGCGAAGAATTGACGGTAACGCGCTTGATATCCGGCCGCCTCTTGCGGCATTCCGCCAATGCCCCCCTGATCAATTCCTTCGCAATCCCTTGTCGGCGGGTGCTTACAAAAAGCATCGCAATGTGATCGCAATTCCGCATCTCGACAACCCCGACGAGGCCGGAATCCTGCTCAGCGACAAGCACAACCTGTTCCGGGCCGGCACGCTCCCTCAACGCGTGGGGATTGGCAAACTTGAAGAACTCATTAATCCCGTCCGGGCCGTAATCAGGGGCCACGAATTCATTAAATACATTTTCAATCAGTGAGCAGACCTGTTCTTCTTCTCCCTTTCGCATGAACCTGTACCGAATACTCATATTCGGAAAATCCCCTCGTCCCTTCTCTCTTCACTATTCCTGAACGGCTTGCTCTCTTGGCGCTTTTCAGCTTTTACTTCTCACTTTTCACTTTTTTGCCGAACATCGCTTTTTCCAGCACCATCGCCGCCGCCACCCCGATCACGAAACCGTTTCCCGCCAGGGGCCGCAGGGATGACGGGAGCGGATCCAGCGCCGATGGGGGGAGAAATGCCGTGATCGTACCCAGGGCAACAGGCACCGCCACCACTATTCCGGTCCGGATTTTTTTATCCGATTCAGGAATGACGGAATACCCGGCCAGGACCTGAAAACCGAGGATATAGGCAAGAATGCTTCCGATCAAGACGGGAGGCACGGCTTGGGCCAGGAATATAACCGCGGGGGAAAACGACAGCAGAAGGAGAAGGACGGCGGCCGGAAAAAGCGCATAGCGCGAAGCGCAGCCGGTGGAGGCGATCACACCCGGGCTCAGGGAGTAGTTGACGGGCCCGATCACGCCGAAAATGCCCGAGAGCAGATTAGCAGCTCCGGTCAGGGCGATCCCGCGGGAGACCCTGCGTTGCCCTTCCCCGGCGGATAGGAGTTCGCTGACAGATTGGATCGATCCCAAATCGTTCACGGAAAGGGCAAGGTAGCATATCAGGAATGAGAGCATCACGCCTAAATCGAATGCCAGACGGTCAGGAAATATTCCGGCAAGGCCTGATACGGGAGCAATCCGGCCTGCTGAACCCCAGGTAATGCCTTCCGCGAATACCAGATAATAGACGATTGTCCCCGAGATCATGCCCCACAATATAAGCGTAGATTTCCACATTCCTCTCAGAAAGCACTGAAGTAATACCATCGCTCCGATGAACGCGAGCGCAAAATACGGGCCGCTTCCGTGGGGCGCGCCGGGGATCTCCGCAGCGATCAGGCGGATTACCGTCGGCGAGAGCGTGAATGCAATAAGCATCAGCACCACGGCGATGATCCGTCCCGCAAAAAGCCTCCTCAGCCGCTCGAAAGAACCGGTTACCCCGAGTATTGCGAGCATGAGCCCGCCCGCAATGATAGCCGTCGAGATCGCTGCGGGATCGATCCCCGCGCTCGAAACGATTCCAACGAGCAGAACCGTAGCAGGTCCGGCGATAATGGGGAGCCGATGGCCCCAGACAAGCTGCACCAGGAGCGTAAGCCCCATTATAAAAACCACTTTCTGGAGATAAGCCGTCTGATTGATGTCGGGGCCGGATTGGAGCGAGCCTGTAACCCTGCCGATGATGATGATCGTGGGAATGGCGATTGCGAACCACTGCAATCCGTAGATGAAGGTGACTGAAAGGGGCGGGCGCTCGTCGAGACCGTACCGTAACTGCATAAGCCAGGGTCCGAAGGTTCGAGGATTCAGGGGGCCGAGGTTTCGAATCCGGGTTAAAGGGCCCCTGCTCTTCTCCACCCCGGGCCTGATCTGCGCTTCTTGCGATAAACCCTTTTTTTATAGGATGTAAGCTGGGAAAAAGCAACCAAAACCGGAGGCGTAACGCGTACTTGCTGTTTCTGCTGCCGGGTGGTAAATAAAAATATCATCTTTGTTTGACCCGTGAGGAGTGAGGCGCGAGGAGTAAGGTGTTTGAAATAATTGTTTGTGTACATGCGGATGCAAATGAAATATAAGAGTACGCCTTACCTGAATCATTTACACCTTACGCTTCACGCTTTACGAATCTGCAGGGAAGTATAGATGATGGAACCCGAAGAAGGCTGGATTGGAACGAGTGCTCTCAGGCTTCATTATGTGGAATGGAGTAAACCGGATCTGCCGGCGGCATTGCTCCTGCACGGAATCGGCGATAACGGCCGAATCTGGGACTCTTTTGCGCGGCTTGCTTCTCCGTTTCTCCGCATCATTGCCCTCGATCAGCGCGGGCACGGCCTCAGCGAATGGGCGGTTCCTCCGGCGTATTCCGAATCCGAATACGTTTCCGACCTCTGCGCCGCCGTCGAACATCTGAAACTCGACCGGTTTGTCCTGATCGGCCACTCCATGGGAGCCCTCCACGCAACCAGGTACGCTATGTTGCGTCCGGAGCGCGTATCCGCTCTTGTGCATGCCGATATCGAGCCCAGGCCTCCCGACTGGAACCGCAAATATCTCCTCAATCTTTACGATGAGATGCCCGCAACTTATACGAGTCCGGAGGATTACGCATCGGGGGCCGGACTCCATAGCCCCCGCGCAAAGAAAGAGCTTCTTCTTGAATTTGCCGCCCATGCTCTCGCGAGATCCGAAAACGGGCTTTACCGGCCCCTTTTCGACAGAGAGGTCCTGAGGTCTTTCGACGGATACGACCTGGTCGCGGACCTTCCCCGAATCAGTTGTCCCGTGCTCGCCGTCCGGGGAGAAAACAGCCGGGTCATGAGCAGGCAGGCCGCGGAGGAAATGAGCAGGACGGTTCCCAACGGCAGATTCGCTGAAATCCCGGGCGCGGCGCATCCCGTGCAAACGGAGGACCCGGAGGCATTTACAAAGGTCGTACTCGAATTTCTGCGTGAAACGGGAATAATCGAAAATTCCAAATAACAAGCACCAAATTCCAAATAATATCCAAATTCATGGTGAAGCTGTGAGCAATTCAAAATCAAAAGCGGAAAAAAATAAATCCGTTCCGGTATACAAAAGCCGCATTTTTGAAGTGTACGAGGAAGAAGTAAGGATGCCGGACGGAAGAAATGTTATGCAGAGCCGGATTGAGCACCGTCCCACGGTCTCCGCGGTTCCGATCGATCCGGACGGTCGCATCCTTCTGATCCGGCAATACAGGTCCGCCGTCAGAGACTTTCTTCTGGAAGTTCCCGCGGGGACATTCGATGAAGGGGAATCCCCGGAAGAGTGCGTCCAGCGGGAACTCGCAGAAGAGACGGGTTTCAGGGCCGGATCGCTCACAAAAATATATGAGGGATACCTCGCGCCCGGCTACGTTGACGAGTACATGTATTTTTTCCTCGCGGAAGACCTGACCGAATCCCCCTTGCCTGCCGACGATGACGAATTCATTGAGACGGTGAGAATTCCATTCGCTGAGGCTCTCTCCCTTATCCGCGAAGGTAAGATCCGGGACGCGAAAACAGCGTTGGGCATTCTCCTTGCGGCAAAACTGCTACGATGAGTCTGTTGCGTCTATTGAGTCCATCGGGTCGTTGGGTCCGTTGCGTTCTTTGTGTCCATTGCGTCTGTTGAATCCGCTGCACCTGCCGGCGTCGCTATAGTCTTCACGACGCAATAGACGCTATAGACCCAATGACGCAATGGACTTGTTTTGAAATCAGAAACAGGAAACCGGAATCCAGAAACTCTGATGATCAGGCAGTTCCGCTATTCCTCCGACAATCTTGGATATTTAATATTCAGCGGAAATTCGGCCGCAGCGATTGACGGCGGGGCCGTCGAATCCATTATCGATTTCATCGATTCACACGTACTCAAACTCTCCTGGATATCCAATACCCACGAACACCCCGACCACACGGCAGGAAACCGGCTGCTGATGAGGAAGACGGGAGCCGCCCTGCTCCGGTTCAGCGACCTTCAGGACCGCAGGTCCTTAACTCTGGACGGTATGGCCGTAACTGTATACAGGACCCCGGGACATACCCTGGACTCGGTATGTTTTCATGCCGGCTGCAATCTGATCACGGGCGACACCCTGTTTAACGGCACCGTGGGCAACTGCTTCACGGGAGATCTTGACGCCTTCTATCGGTCCATTCGCCTGCTGGCGTCATTTCCCCCGGAAACGCGCATTTATGCAGGACACGACTACGTCCGTTTCTCGATGGAATTCGCCCGGCGCCTCGAGCCGCAGAACAGGGCGATCGACGAGTTCCTGAAAAAATACGATCCGGCCCATGTCTTCTCCACTTTGGAGGACGAATTCCGGATGAACCCCTACCTGCGGTTCAACGGACCGGGGATAATCAGGCTCCTGGAATCGAAAGGTCTCCCCCGCGGCACTGAGGAGGAGCGCTGGAAATCACTGATGAGCATCGACTAAAAAACGAAGCTGCGAATGCGGTTTTACTGCCGCACTTGTATGAATTTGCGCACCAAGACCGTCCTGCAGGCTTTCCGATCGGCCCCGCGTACCGGCAGAGCATGTCCAGCGGGATGGAGAATTTGAGATGCCAGGTCAGTCCCTCCCGGATTCATAATAATTTATTCGGATGAGGTCCTGATATCAGAAGATCAGGGAAAAGCCTATTGCGATCTCTCCCATTAGTTACTGTAATTGTGCAAAAAGGTGCGGAATAGGAGGTCATCATGAAAAGGAGCAATACGAAGGCGATTTTGATCGGTGTTCTGGCTGCTGCTCTCGTGATTGTCTTATCCTATTTTATCGGTCTGAGACAGGGACGCGCGGAACTGGAGGCCAGGCAGACCGAATTCCAGAAACAGCTGCAGACGCTTCAGCAACAGGCGTCCGCCGCCGAAAACAGGAGCCTCCTTCTCGCCGCCAGGCTTGACCTGTACAGAACGGCAATGGATCTGGACCAGAGAAATTTCGGGCTGGCCAATACCCATCTGCAGGGATCGGCCGCACGCCTCTCGCGCGTGAATCCCGCCGCGATCGGGGTGGATCCGGCCAAACTGGAAAGCGTCCACCGCGACATAGCAGGGTCCGGAATAAAAGTCGCGGATAATCTGGAAGAGCAGAGGAACCGGATTCTCGTCCTCCTGTCGCAAATTGAGGCGCTGGAACCGGCGGCATCGGGCACAAAATGACTTGAAGCGCGAGGCGTAAAGCGTCAGGTGTAAAGCGCGCACAGAACCGTTTGCACGGCGGTTCCCGGTCACCTTACGCCTTACTCCTTACACCTTACGATTTTTCTTTTTATTCCGGCTGCCACAGATAAACGTCCAGCCGGCAATATTCCCGGAATCCAAGCTTTTTATAAACCGGCAGTCCCATTTCAGACGAGTGCAGGATAGCGGTTCGCAACCCCGCTTCCCTTGCGCTGTCCAGCGGTTTCAGGGTCATGGCCGCACCGACCCCCCGTCCGCGAAACTCCGGCGCCACCGCTACATTGTAAATGCCTGCGGCGCTTTCACCCATGAAAACGGAAGAGCACGCGACCGGCTTGTCCCCCCGGCAGCCGAGAAAATGCCTGTACGGCCGTCCGGGACCGAAGCCCGCACGGGCCATGGCGATGCTGAAAAAACGGGACGCCTGCGACGGCACCTCAAAGACATCCCGGAAGATATCTATCCATGCGCCCAGGCCCTCCTTGTCCTTCACCTCACGGAAATCGAATCCCGGCAAAGCAGAATCGACGCTCCCGATCAGATGCAGGTCCGCCGCCATGCCAGGAACGGATCCCTCTGCTTTCAACCCGTGCCTTCCCAGGCGTCCTCCCAGACCCGCCGGCCTTGTCCCCGGTCCCACCCACCAGAGCATCGGCAGCCGGCGGGAAACGAAGGCCGCCATCGCTTTCCGTATATCTTCGTCCAGGCTTCCGGCGGAGAAATTGGTTCGCATGATGCTGTTGCAGAGGGGATAATCAATGCCGCTGATAAACCGGATCATCTTCGCTTCAGCCTGGTAGTCCACCTCCGGGGCGACGGAAAGATATCTCCACGCCTCGAATAGATTTCCTTCTATTGCATCTAAAAACTGTTTTTCGTCCATAATCGTCCGTTTCCTCGCCGGAGAAATATCCACAACTGTTTTCAGCTTATCTTCAAATGCATCGGCACACGGCGCTGGAGGTCCTTGAATCCTGCTTTCCGGTACATCAGGTCGGAAGGGGGTTCCGCAATCAGGCTGATCCAGGTTATGCCGTCGGCGCGCAGGCAATCGATTATCCTGCCCATGATACTGGAACCGATCCCCCTCCTCCGGTATTTCCCGGCTACTGTGACGTCATGAACGTATGCGTCCCTTGCGCCGTCTGACAGGGCCCTGCCCATCCCGATGATCCCGTCTTCACCGACTGCGACAATGAAACAGTAGCTCCCGGCCACGATCCGCGGGACAAGGGCGGGAACTTCGTCCTCTTCCGACCACCATCCGGCGGCCTTGTAGAGATCCCGGATCTGATCCGTCTGCTCCTCATCCGGCTGGTTCAATTTCAAGTAAGTGATCCCGTCTTCACCCGCGGCTTTCATTCTTCACCTCCGGACCGGCAGTTTTGCTCTTTGCCGTATTTTCAATGGACCGCTGCTCAAGACAAGAGTCTGCGAAGGGCATGTTCAGAAAAAATCCCTCTGCTGCCGATTTATCCGGGCGCTTGATGCCGCTCAGCCGCAGCCCGCCGCAACCAGGAGAAGCGTGGCGGCAAATGCGGCGGAGGCCCTGAGAAGACTGCCGCAATCCAGCGCCGCCCGGAAGGGAAAATCCGGGATTTTATCCGCTGAACCGGTCACCCGAAATCCCGCCGGAACAGCCGTCAGGACCATTCCGATGAAGAACCCGCTGAGGGCCTCCGTATCGAGGCCGACCGAGGCAAGGTACAGGGCAAGAGACAGCAGGCACAGAGACGGATAGGCTTCCCTCCGATCGGAGGGAAAACGTTTTCTGAACGCGCAGACGACGAGCACCATCACTGCTCCGGCGGGGATCATGGTAAAAAAATACTCCGGAAAGCTTATCAGGAACGAAGAAAGAGGGACCCCCGCCAGCGCCGCGCATGCGGCGAGAGCTGCTGCTGCAGAAAAGAGCGATCCCGCAACCGGCGCCGCATTGTCTTCTTCGTCGGGAAAAGCCGCCGGAACCGCAATAAAGCCGATTCCCGCCAGGGCGATCCCGTAAAGCCCCGCAAAGATATAGGCGAAGCCGATGGCAGCGCAGATGAAAAAGGACGGAAGCAGTATTCTTTCTGTTTTGAAGAAAAGGTGTCCGCCGGCGGCCGGATGCCGGCGGTAGTGCCGGACAGCCTGCCGGGCAAGCAGAGGCATGAAAATCCCGACAGCGACGGCCCAGAAAGGCCCGGTCCGGTCCATTATGCCGGCCATCCAGAGGTCGGCGGATCTGAACCCGGCTATCAGAATTTTCGAGATGAAATAAGCAGCGGCGCATACGGCAATACCGTTGAACCATACTACCCACTCTCCCTTTTTTTTCCTCGACTGCACCAGTCCTGGGACGAGCAGAGCGGAGATTGCCGCAAGGACCCCGGGCGCCAGCAAAGCCGCCGGAAGCATCATCCAGGCGCTCTCACCGCTTTCCATCCCGACTGCCAGCACGTCCGCCGCCGCGGCAATCACCATCACATCGGCGGACCTGTGAAGAGTGGAATCGGCAACCCTCAAGACTGATTCCGGTAATTGATCTGTCTTCCTTTTTCGCAAAGCCAGTCGCGATTTCAGATAAAGGGCGCCCGCCCAGCCGCCGGCGGCTCCCGCCGCTGCGCACGCGTTTCCTTCGGAAACAAAGATCACTGCTCCCAGTGTCGACAGCGCCGGCCCGAACGCAAGGGCGAATGCGGCAAGAGGCGCCTTGATCTTTTCTTTTTCTTCGTGAGTCTGGGAAACCAGAAGCCGCCGGCAGGCCAGAGCCGTCAACAGGGAAATAAAAGCCCCCGACAAAAAGGAAACGGCGGTCGCGAAATCGAAAAAAGAGAGAGAGAGCGAAATCAGGACCGAGAAAAGAAGCGGCTCCCCCGTGCCGCCTGCCGCGATTTTCCAGGGAATCGCCGCGCGGCCGCCCCTGGCGAAAGCCGATATGAAGGGAAGCATGGCCAGGACGCCCGAGCCGAGCAGGATATACGCGGAAGCTTCCATCAGTCCTTCGTTTCTTCCTGCATGGCGCTGCGCTTCCTGACATTGAAGCGGTTCATGGCCTCCTGCAGCCCGGCGGAGATGATCGCCGCGACCGCATCGCTTGCCCGGGAAACCTGGCCGGCCATTCCTTCCAGCTCGTCCGGCGGGAAATGCTGCAGTACATAGTCCTCGACCATTTCCTTCACCGCAGGCTTCCCTATCCCGAGCCTGACGCGGATGAAATCGGGAGTGCCGAGGTGCTCGATTATTGATGCGAGTCCCTTATGCCCTCCGGCGCCCCCTCCTTTCCTGATCTGAATCCGGCCCGGTTCCAGGTCCAGATCGTCATGGACGACGATAAGACGGCCCGGCTCAGGCTTGAAAAAGGACACCGCTTCGCGTACGGAGAGGCCGCACAGGTTCATATACGTATGCGGTTTGATGAGAACGGCTTTGGCTCCCTCGATGGCGCCCTCGCCCACCTCGGCCCGGAACTTCTTCCTGGCGGTCTGAATCGCATACCTGCGCGCCAGTTCGTCCACTACCATGAACCCCAGGTTATGCCTGGTCAGGCAGTAGCGGCCTCCGGGATTGCCAAGCCCGATGATTATATACAACATTCCCTCGCTGGTGGATTGTGCGCTGATTAGCAGTAGTTATCGTAATTTGCAATATAAAACTGTAATAAAACGGGTTATGGGTCATAGGTCAGGGGTTATGGGTAACTGATAAGGGAATTTGATTCGATGAGGATTGTTATACCAGCCTATAACCCATAACCCATTACCTATGACCTCACGGACAAAAAAAAAGGCCCCTGCCCGGGGCCCTTGGTGATAAAAATTTGTAAGGAAGTCTGATTTATTCTTCCTTTTCCTTCGCGGTAATAACCTCCGGCTCCTTCTGTTCCTCTCCTTCTTCGGGAGGCGCTTCCTCCACGGTTACCCGCGTCGCGGATACGGTGGCGACGGCTATGTCCGGCGCATCGAGGGCTTCGACCCCTTCCGGCAATTTTATGTCGCCCACCATGACCGTGTCGCCTATTCCGAGACCGCTCACATCAACTTCAACGGACTCCGGCATAACAGAAGGGAGTCCGGCAATATTGAGGTCCCTTTTCAAATGGTGCAGCTCACCTCCCATTTCCACCCCGGCCGGAGTGCCGATGATATGAATGGGGATGCCGAGAGTGATTTTATGGTCCATGCGGACTTCGTAAAAATCGACGTGGTAAGGGCTTCTCGTCACCGGAGAAGTCTGCAGTTCCTTGATCATGGCCAGCTTCTCAGTGCGATTCTTCCCGTCTTCGATCATGAGTTTTACGAAAACGCTTTCTTTTCTCTCCTTCAGAAAATCCAGGAGCTCTTCCGTGCTGACGGAAATGCTTATCGAATCGGTTCCGGAACCGTAGAAAACCGCCGGCACCCTTCCACCGGCCCTCAGCCGCCGGGCGGGTCCTTTTCCGGACTCCTTCCGAATGTTTACACTTAATTCCATGGTTTCCATTATGTAAGGCCTCCTGACTGTATCTCTTTTTTTTCTCAAACAAAAAGCGAGCTTACGGAATCATTGTAGTATATTCTTCTCACCGCCTCGCTCAGATGCACAGCGACCGAGAGTATTTTCAGTTTCTTGCATTGTTCCGTTATAATCATCTGCGGGATCGTATCCGTTACGATCACCTCTTTTACTTCGGATGAGTTTATCCGGTCAATAGCCGGTCCGGAAAGGACGGCGTGCGTGGCGCAAACGGATACTTCGACAGCCCCATCGCGGGCCAGGGCTTCAGCGCCCTGGACGACTGTTCCCGCCGTATCGATCATGTCGTCAAGGATGATGACCTTTTTCCCTTTCACGTTTCCGATGATGTTCATGACCTGGGACTCATTCGGCCCCTCCCGCCTCTTGTCGATAATGGCAAGGGTAGCTCCCACCCTTTTGGCGAAGGCCCTGGCGCGCTCGACGCCGCCGGTATCGGGCGAGACGATGACCATGTTCTCGGAAGAATAGGCCCGCTTGACATAATCGAGCAGGACCGGCGTCGCAAAGAGGTTGTCCACGGGGATGTTGAAAAAACCCTGTATCTGCCCGGCATGGAGGTCCATGGCGAGGACCCTGTTGGCGCCCGCCGTGGTTATCAGATCGGCCACGAGCTTTGCGGTGATCGGCGCGCGGGGGGCCACTTTCCTGTCCTGCCTGGCGTAACCATAATAGGGTATGACTGCGGTGATCCTGTCCGCGGAGGCCCTCTTCATGGCATCCATGAGGATAAGCAGTTCCATGCAGTTGTTGTTCACCGGCGGGCAGGTGGACTGGACAATAAACACGTCCATCCCCCGGACGTTTTCGTTGATTTCCACCCGGGTCTCACCGTCGCTGAATGTCGCCACATTGGCTCTTCCCAAAGCTATGCCCAGTTTATCGCAGATCTTCTTCGCCAGTTCCGGATTGGAATTACCGGAAAAAATCCTCATTCTCTCGAGCATCTTCAAATCCTCTGTAGATCTGTCGAAAGTCGGCTGGGGCGGGAGGATTCGTGCCTCCGACGAAACCTGTTTTCTGCCGAACTCCGGGATCAGGTGGAGCGAACGGTCCAAACCGACGCCCCCTCCGATCTCATGGCAATTCCGGCTGCTTCCGCCTGCTCCTTTTCGGCGAAAACGCCGAAAACTGTGGGACCGCTCCCCGACATCAGCGCTCCGAGGGCGCCGTGCCGCACTAAACTCTTCTTGATATCGAGCAATTCCGGATGATTTCTCAACGTGACCCGCTCGAGATCATTCCGGAGTCCTCCCGCCAAATCTTGCAATGTCAAAAACCTGGGGATGCTAAACTGGATAATATCTTTTGTCAATCCCAAATTAAGCCCTTGGTAGACCTCCCTGGTAGATACTTCGAATCCCGGATTGACCAGGACAAGCCACATCGGAGGAACGTCTTCGGCGGGCAGAAGCTTCTCCCCGATGCCGAGGGCCCAGGCCGCCTTTCCAAGGATGAAAAAGGGGACGTCCGCGCCGGTTTTCACCCCGATTTTCGCCAGGTCTTCCGGCCCCAAACCGAAGTCGAATATCTCGTTGAGAGCCTTAAGGGCGGTAGCCGCGTTGGAGCTGCCGCCGCCGAGACCGGCGGCAAGCGGGATGTTTTTCCTGATCTCGATTTCTATGCCCGGCGATGCGCCGACATGGGAGAACAGCAGGGAGGCCGCCTTGAATACGAGGTTCCTTCCGTCTTCAGGCAGAATCCCGCCCGGGCAATTCAATCTTATGTCCCGTCCTCCCGGCAGGAAAACCATCTCATCGCAGAGGCTGATTTCCTGCATGAGAGATGCGATCTCGTGATATCCGTCCCGCCTTTTTCCCAGTACTTCGAGGTACAGATTTATTTTTGCCGGGGATTTCCGGATTATCATCCCTTTTCCTTCTCTCGCACGTACCGCATCCTCAGCTCATAAAGGAGTTCCGTCATCAATTTTTTTTCGTGCTCGTCAAGGTTTCCCCTCGTCTTTTCCTCAAGCATGCTTATGATGTCTATCGACTGCTTGGCCGCATCGAGGTTTCTCTCCGCTTTTTTGGTCACCGGATCGGGTATATCGCCGAAATGGAAAACGACCGAGGTTCCCAGGGAGAGGATAAAATTTGAAAAGTTGATTTCCGGAACGATGCTGCTTTCTTTACTTTCCGGCTTCCGGCCTGCTTTTTCCTCCCGCGGCGGCTGCTCCTTTCCGGCACGGGATTCATCATCTTCCCTCATCGCCCCCGATGAATCGAATTGACGCCTGTCCTTTACGACAAAACCCTTATCGTTCTTTTCGTCTGACATACGAGCCCTCCCGGAGTTTAATTCAGGACTATTCGAATTGAATACTGCGGTTCTGGTTCCGGTAATGTTTCAGATAATTGAGAACCCGGCGCACATAAGTCTGTGTTTCCTGATAGGGTGGGATACGGTTGTTGTATTTGGATACGGACGCCTCTCCGGCATTGTAGGCCGCAAGAGCAAGAGGAAGGTTCCCCCGGTACTGGTCCAGGAGATATTTGAGATAGCGCACGCCCCCGTCAATATTGCTCCAGGGGTCAAAAGTGTCGTCGACGCGGTACGAGTCTGCGGTGCCCGGCATAAGCTGCATCAGTCCCATGGCTCCCGCCCTGGATATGGCAAGGTGATCGAAATCCGATTCAGCCTTTATCACGGCCTTGATCAAAGCCGAATCGATGCCGTGAATATCCGCCGCTTTCATGATGAGGGTATTGAATTCGGCGCTGCTCGAGCGCGCGGAACGGGAGGAGTTCTTCGCGGTCCGGCCGGGTTTGACCTCCCGGAGCCAAAGACGGAATTTTCCGTGCATCGGAACATTCGTCAGGTGAATGACTCCATTGTCGTCCACGTAACGGTAAATATCGGCATAACAGACGGACTCCCCCGCGATCGGTACGGCAAGGACAGCCACCAGAATCGAGATCAAGACCGTCTTGCGGGCCACTGTAATGTCCCTTCGTGAAGATGCGAATAAAGGGGCCAAAGACCCCCCTGTCGCCCCGTCAACGGGGAGTCATTCTTCTCAGCCTGGCAACCCTCTCTTCTATGGGAGGGTGCGTACTGAACAGGCTGGAAAAAGAAACCCCCGCCAGGGGATTAACTATAAACATATGAGCCGTTGAGGGGCTGGCGTCCATCGGAGCGATCTGGGATGCCCGGGAGAGCTTCTCCAGTGCGCTGGCCAATCCGAACGGTTTTCCGGAAACCCGGGCGCCTTCTTCGTCAGCAAGATATTCCCGCGAGCGCGAGATCGCCATCTGGACCAGCATCGCCGCGATCGGGGCCAGAATCGCCATCGCGATCAGTCCGATCATCCCGCCCCGGTCATCGTCATCCCTGCCGACTCCGAAAATCGCCGACCACTTGGCCATGCTAGCCAGCATCATCACGGCCCCCGCCAGCGTCGCCGCGATGGAGCTTATCAGAATATCCTTGTCCTTTATATGGGCCAGTTCGTGCGCAAGCACGCCTTCCAGCTCATCACGGTTGAGTATGCGCAGGATGCTGTCCGTCACCGCCACAACCGCATGTTTTTCGTTCCTTCCCGTAGCGAAGGCATTGGGGCTGTCCGACTGAATTATATATACTCTCGGCACCGGCAATCCGGCCTTAAGCGCGAGCTTTCGGACAATGCCGTATATTTCCGGATTTTCACTTTCGGACACTTCCTTCGCGCCGTACATCTTGAGGACTATTTTGTCCGAAAACCAGTAGCTTGCGAAATTCATGATTGCCGCGAAGAAAAAGGCGATCACGACTCCTTGCTGCCCTCCGAAATAACCGCCGATCAGCATCAGGAGCCCGGTAAGACTGCCCAGAAGCAGGGCTGTTTTTACGGTATTCATATATCTATCCTCCATCATGTAATTATCGTCTGAAATCAAAAAAAACTCAAGGGGCCTGAAGTTCACAGTCTCCAGTTCACAGTTCACACTTAAAATATCCTGAAAAGTCAAGTGAATACGCCTACTTTTTACTTATTCCTTGGGTTTTACTTTACCCCTGCTCGGTCCTAAATAATGAATATTAAAAGATGGACTCCATTAAGACCCTGGAGCCCATCTTTTCCGTTTCTCAGCTTCTCAACCTCTCAGCTTCTATATTGTTCAGGCCGCTTTCCGGAATTCGACTTCGCCGCGGTCGTTGATATCCACAATCACGCGATCCCCGTCCCCGAACGTACCTTCGAGCAGCTTCATCGCAAGATTATCCTGGACCAGCTTCTGCAGCGACCGGCGGAGGGGCCTGGCGCCGTAAGATGGACTGTATCCCACTTTAGAGATATAGTTCTTCGCCTTCTCTGTCAACTCAAGAGTAATCCCCTTTTCTGAAAGCCTTTTCTGCAGCAACCCGATCTGGATGTTTATAATCCGGTCGATATCGCTTATCGTCAGCGACCGGAAGATGATTATATCGTCAACCCTGTTGAGAAACTCGGGCCTGAAAGTGCTCCTCAGGGCATCCAGCGTCCGGAGGCGTCTCTCCTCTTCTCCGATAGCGAAATTCTGGATCCATTCGCTGCCGATGTTGGAGGTCATGATCACGATGGTGTTTTTGAAGTTCACCGTCCTCCCGTGCCCGTCGGTCAGCCTCCCGTCTTCGAGTATCTGCAGGAGGATATTGAAGACGTCGGGATGGGCTTTCTCTATTTCGTCGAAGAGAAGAACGGAGTAGGGTTTTCTTCTGACTGATTCGGTGAGAAACCCGCCCTCCTCGTACCCGACATATCCCGGGGGAGCCCCGATCAGCCGCGCCACCGAATGTTTTTCCATATACTCGGACATGTCTATCCGTATCATCGCCTGCTCGTCATTGAACATGAACCCGGCCAGAGCCCTCGCCAGCTCGGTCTTGCCGACCCCTGTCGGCCCCATGAAGATGAATGACCCTATCGGCCGGTTCGGGTCCTGGAGGCCGGAACGGGCCCTGCGCAGCGCATTCGATACGGCCGCAATTGCTTCATCCTGGCCGATGACCCGCTGTTTGAGACTGTCCTCCATTCGGATCAGCTTCTCCACGTCGCTTTCCATCATGCGGGAAACCGGAATGCCCGTCCATTTGGCAACGACTTCCGCCACGTCCTCGGCATCGACCTCTTCCTTCAACATCCGCCGGTCTTTCTGGACTTCAGCGAGCTTTGCATGCTGCGCTTCCAGTTCGCGGTTCAGCTCCACGAGCTTACCGTACCGGATCTCCGCCGCTTTGGCCAGGTTGCCGTCCCTCTGGGCGTTCATCTCCTCCGTTTTAAGCTCCTCGATCCTGCTCTTGGTCGCCTGTATCTTCCGGATTGATTCCTTTTCGTTGGACCAGTGCAGCATCATGCGGTCTTTGGACTCCTTCAGCTCGGCAAGCTCCTGATTGATCTTGTCGAGCCGCTCCCGTGACGTGCGGTCGGTATCGTCTTTGAGCGACTGTTTCTCGATCTCCAGCTGGATGATCCTCCGGTCGATGGCGTCGATTTCGGCCGGCATGCTGTCCAGCTCTATTCTCAGGCGCGACGCCGCTTCGTCGATAAGGTCCACGGCCTTGTCGGGCAGGAAGCGGTCGCTGATATAGCGGTTTGAAAGGGTCGCGGCGGCGATAATGGCGGAATCCAGAATCCGGACTCCATGATGGACTTCGTAGCGCTCCTTCAAACCGCGCAGGATCGCAATGGTGTCTTCCACTGTGGGCTCTTTTACCATCACCGGCTGGAACCTGCGCTCCAGGGCTGCATCTTTTTCGATGTATTTGCGGTACTCGTTCAGGGTGGTGGCGCCGACGCAGCGGAGATCGCCACGCGCCAGGGCCGGCTTCAGCATGTTGGAAGCATCCACGGCCCCCTCGGCGGCACCCGCCCCGACGACGGTATGGATCTCATCGATGAAGAGGATAATCTCTCCCTGGGCGGCAACCACTTCCTTCAGGACCGCCTTCAGCCTGTCTTCGAACTCGCCGCGGTATTTCGCTCCGGCGATAAGGGCTCCCATATCCAGCGAGACCACCCTTTTGTTTTTGAGGCTCTCCGGGACGTCGCCATTCACGATCCGCTGGGCGAGACCTTCGACGATGGCCGTTTTGCCCACGCCGGGCTCGCCGATGAGAACGGGATTGTTTTTCGTCCTGCGGGAAAGCACCTGGATGATCCGCCTGATTTCCTCGTTTCGCCCGATTACCGGATCGAAAAAACCCTTTTTCGCGAGTTCGTTAAAATCGCGCGCATACCGCTTCAGCGCCTGGTACTTCTCTTCGGGATTAGGATCGGTGACGCGCTGGCTTCCCCTGATATCCACCAGCACCTTGAAAACGGCGTCTTTGGTAACGCCCGCCGATTTGAGGATCTGCGGCGCGGCGCCGAGCTTCTCATCCGCTATGGCGATCAGGATATGCTCCACGCTTACATATTCATCCGAGAGGCGGCCGGCTTCGGCAACGGCCGAATCGAGGACGTTTTTCAGCTGCGGGGTAATATACGTTTGCCCGGAAGGCATCCCGGACACCTTTGGCTGCCTCTGAAGGACGTTTTCCACTTCCCGTTCAATTCTACGGTAATCCGCCCCGAGCCTCTCCAGGATGTCGGGCACGATTCCTTCAGGCTGCCTCAACAGCGCCATAAGGACATGCTCCACGTCCATACCCTGATGTCCGAGCGACTCAGCCAGTTTCTGGCCCTCGCTCAGCGCTTCCTGAACCTTTAAAGTAAATTTTTCGAATCTCATTTTAACCTCTCATTATTCAAAGGGCTTTTCGATGCTTACAAACACTTTGCCCTTACTGAAGACGCGCACGGTTCCCGTCGATTCCGAAACTACAATGGCTACTGAATCCGTCACGGCCGTGGTTCCGGCTGCCGCTATGTGACGGCTGCCCAGGCCCTTGGGGAAATCCTTGCTCTCCAGCGCCGCGCTGAGATGAGTTCCGGCGGTAACGACAACCCCGTTTTCTTTTATGATGAAAGCCCCGTCAAGCGCGGAAAACTCTCGAATTGTTTCCTTGAGGGAGGGATTGAGAATATTCCTTTCCTCCTCCGGATATCCGGCGAACGGGTTCATTATTATCTGCCGGGCGTACTGAAGCACTTTTTCGTGATCCCCGATAATGAATATCGTTCCGACGGACCGGCCCTCCCTGCCCTGTGCGCCCAGCTCCAGCGCGATATTCAGGACCGCCTCGAAAACCTCCGGCTGAATGCCCGCGAAAATTCCCGTAATGTTCTGGGACGTGAGGATTTCAAACTCCTTGCCCACGTCTATCATCACCATATTGTCCAGGTATCCGAATTTCGGAATGCCGGTCAGGCAGACTACCGTGTCCCCCTTGGACAGAATACCCATGGCGATAGCCTTCGTAACGGCGATCTTGATCATGCCCGCTCTCGTCAGCTTAAGATTGGGAATTTTCAGTACCGTTCCCATTTTCAGAATTTCATCCGGGATCCCGGTGTCGTACCTTGTAGCCAGTATAATCTCGACCCTTGACTCTATCTTGCCGACAGCCGACAAGTCCTGAAACGCATCGGCATAAAGGAGGATCTTTGCCCGGCTCTCCTCAGCCAGATTGAAGGCAAAATCCATTATCATGCTGCTTAATTTATCCGGAGTCACTTGCGTCCTTTGCGTCTATCGCGTTCTTTGCGTCTGTGGCGTCCTTTGCGTCTCTTGCATCTGTGGCGTTCGTTAGACCCAATGGACCCAACAGACCCACTAGACGCTATGGACGCAAATGGACCCGATGGACATAAATTAAACATGGTCTTTCGACTGTCAAGAAAGGCAAATACCCATTGAGAAAAGGGTTTTCCTTAATCACGCTTGACCCTGGCCCGGAAACAACTTATAATTCGAAGGCATGAAACACAACGAACTTGTAGTTACCAGCGCCCTCGACGTCTACATGGCTCACGTCAATTCCATCCCGATTCTATCGAGCGAGGAGGAATTCGATCTGGCCGTCCGGTTCACGAAGAATCATTCCCTGGAAGCCGCAGAGAAACTCGTTACTTCCAATCTGAGATTTGTCGTCAAAATAGCCCACGAGTACCGGAATTACGGGGTCAAACTGATCGATCTGATCCAGGAAGGCAATATCGGCCTGATGCACGCGGTGAAAAAGTTCAACCCCTATAAGGGTTATCGCCTGATCTCATATGCCGTATGGTGGATTCGTGCATACATTCAGAACTTCATTATCAAATCGTGGAGTCTGGTCAAAATCGGGACAACCCAGGCCCAGAGAAGGCTTTTTTTCAAGCTGAACCAGACCAAGAAGAAGCTGAAGAACATGTCTTCCCGGAACCCCGAGTTCGCCGAGATCGCTGAGGCCCTGAACGTACGGGAATCCGAAATCGAGGAAATGGACCTGCGGATGACGAACCGGGACCTTTCCCTTGATGCAAGCATAAATGAGGAGGGTGAATCCAAGTACCTCGACCACCTGATGTATCAGGGTGAAAACCAGGAGGATATCCTGATCCGCAAGCAGGACAACGAACTGGTCCGAATGAACATTGCCGGGGCGCTCAGCCGGCTCAACGAACGGGAACGGTATATCGTGATAAACCGGGTAATGGCGGATGAGCCGGAAACGCTCCAGGAAATAGGAGAAAGGTTCAAAATCACCCGGGAAAGGGCAAGGCAGATAGAAAAAGACGCGCTCCGGAAAATGAGGGAAGGAATAATATACTGGGGGACGGAACCGAAACTCTTACCTTCGTAAGTTTCAAGTCTCAGGTATCAACTTATCCCGAAAGATCACATGTGCTTTGACTTTCTTGTGATCTGATTTAATTTTTAAACCTGAAATGTAAAAAGGGCAGCAATCTGAACCGCTGCCCTTTTTTAATTTCTGCGGTTTCTTTATCTCAGCTTCTTAATAGCGTTCGCCCTGAACGGCCAGATTCTCAAACCGGGTGTATTTTTCCAGAAATGCGACTTTGACCGTGCCGGTGGGCCCGTTCCTCTGCTTTCCGATAATCACCTCGGCTATCCCCTTTTCCGGATTGTCCTCCGACTTGTTGTAGACCTCGTCCCGGTACAGAAACAGGATAACGTCCGCGTCCTGCTCGATGGCGCCGGACTCTCGCAGGTCGGCCATCTGGGGCCGCCGGTTTGTGCGGTCTTCCACCTTGCGGTTCAGCTGAGAGAGCGCCACGACCGGAATGCTCAACTCCTTGGCCAGAGCCTTGAGGGAGCGGCTGATTTCGGAGATCTCCTGCTCCCGGCTTTCCCGCCCGTCGGTTCCGCGCATCAGCTGCAGGTAATCGAGAATAATCAGACCGAGGCCGGATTCCGCCTTGAGACGCCTCGATTTCGCTTTCATTTCCAGAACGCTTATCGCCGGAGTATCATCGATGAATATCCGCGTCTCGGAAAGATTCCCGGCCGCAGTGGTCAGTTTGGGCCAATCCGTCTCGCCCAGGAATCCTTTCCGGATCCGCTGCGAATCCACCCGCGCCTCGGAAGAAAGCATCCTGAGCGCTATCTGCTCCTTGGCCATTTCGAGGGAAAAGATGGCGACGGGCGTTCCGTCCTGAATGGCCGCATGCTGCGCGATATTGAGCGCAAATGCCGTCTTCCCCATGCTGGGCCGCCCCGCGATGACGATCAGGTCCGAGTTCTGGAGTCCCGAGGTCAACTCGTCCAGCTTTTCGAACCCGGTCGGGACTCCCGTGATGAGGTCTTTCCTTTCAAAAAGGCGCTCTATGGACTTGAAGCTTTCCTTGATGATCTCCTTCATCGGATAGAATGAAGGCCGGATTTTGTTCTGGGAGATTTCGAATATGGATTGCTCGGCTTCGTCCAGGACCTGATCTATTTCAGCGCCGGGGCTGTAGCTTTTGTTCAGGATCTCCGTTGCGGTGCCGATCAGCCTGCGCAGGATCGACTTCTGTTTGACGATCCGGCAGTAATAGGTGATATTGGCCGCCGAGGGGACTGAATCCACCAGAGAGGCAAGGTACGCTGCGTTTCCTGCCTGTTCAAGCTGGTTCCTGTTTCTCAGGGCGTCGCTGAGGGTGACCAGGTCGCAAGGCTCCCTCCTTTCGGAGAGATCGAGGACGGCCGCGAATATCTTCCGGTGGGATTCGCTGTAGAAATCATCAATGGTCAGGAGCTCAAGCACGGTATTGAGCGCCTGGTTGTCCAGCAATACGCCTCCGAGGACGGATTGCTCCGCCTCCAGGTTCTGCGGCGGCAGCTTCAACAGCGAAGGATCGATATCCTTTACGGCGGGCATCTCATTGCTGCTCTTCGGCTACTTTCAGGGAAACACTTGCGGTCATACCGGGATACAGCTTTACTTTGATTGTATAATCACCCAGCGTGCGGATCGGCTCTTCTATTACGATATCCTTGCGTTCGATCCTGATCCCCTGATCAGCCAGCGCTTTTTCTATATCCTTCGACGAAACGGACCCGAAAAGCTTATTCTGGTCTCCGCTGCGCCGGTATATGGTGCACGAGAAATCTTTCAGTTTTTCCTGCGTCTCTTCGGCTTTCCTCTTCTCTTTCTCGGCTTTCTTGGCAATGACCTGTTTCTGATGATCCAGCGTCCTTATATTCCTGTCGCTCGCTTCCGCCGCAAACCCCTTGGGTATAAGGAAGTTTCTGGCGTAACCGTCGGAAACCCTGACCACGTCGCCCATCTTCCCCAGGGACTCGAAATCAGATTTCAAAATAACTTTCATGAAGATACGGCCTCCTTACTCAGATTCACCCTTCTCGGCGGACAGCCCCATTCCGCTGTTCATTTTCCTCAGATCGACCCAGATATCAAAAAAGCCGAGTGCGATCACCAGTATTACGAGAAAATGCTGGGCAAACAGAAGAAAATAGAACGCGCCGCGCAGAAAAGCCGGAACGGCCTTCTTTTTGAAGAAGAACTGGATTATGGACAAACCCTGGAACATGTATATGAACAGAAAAATGATCAGCAGGTTTATCCCGGCGATCCTTAGCCTGTCCGACGGAACCAGAATCAGCGCCCCCGCGGCGATCACAAACCAGACCATCTTGTCCGGTATTTTCCAGCAGCAGAGGTCGCCGAAGTCGGGGAACGAGATACCCCGCCTTGCGAAGATGATTTTAGCCGCCATCAGATTGAGCCAGGCCAGAAAGACCGTAGCGATCACGGCAAGCGCCGGGCTTATGTAATAAACGAATTTCGAAATCCGTCCAATATGGCTTTTGAGGAGATCGGCCTGGTCCGTGGCGATTCCAGCTTTCGAGTAGGCGTCGACGATGTCCCTTATGCCCTGGGAGATCGTCCGTTCCACGAGGGTCCAGGGGTCTTCTCCCAGTTGCAGGCTGTATGACAGCAGAAAAACAACCATCATCGAAAATACGATCAGTGCGGAATAGAAGATCGTCTTTTCGATTGCATAGTTCTTCTTCAGCATTTCGGAGATGACAAGTCCGAAAGCCCCCCAGATGAACAGGAGAGGCAGAGATGCCGTTCTGTCCGCCTGATTGAGGAACACAAGGCTGATAAGCAGGGCGAGCAGGAATACCGCCGTCCCCTGCATCCGCCCCGACCTGGCGTAATAGATAACCGGAACGGGCGCAAACACCCCGATCAGAATACCCGCTTCGGGGGTAAAAATCGAGGCCAGGAAGACCAGCGTCGTTATCGCAACGCCCGCCGCCAGCTCTTTCCACCAGCCCGGGCTCGTTTCCTCCTTGCGGACCCAGTCACGTAAAGAATCAATCAGCATCTACAACCATCAACTCTCGGATACGGCAAAAGGCAGCAGAGCAATGGCTCTCGCCCTTTTGACGGCAATTGTCAGTTCCCGCTGATGTCCGGCGCAATTGCCCGTAATCCGCCTTGGAATGATTTTTCCCCGTTCCGAGACAAAGTATTTTAAAGTTCCCGGGTCCTTGTAATCGATTTTCATATTGGAATCCGTACAGAACCTGCAGACTTTCCTGCGATGGTAAACCCTTCTTTCCTGCCTTCTTTCAGAAGATCTCGTATAGGCCATTACTCCGCCCCCGTTGTTGCTTCAGATGGTTTAGCCTCCTCCGAGGCCTTTTTCCTGCCGGGCCTTTTACGGTTGCTATCCTCCGCCCGGGGATTTTCTTTTTCCGCTTCCCCCGGTTCGGCCGCTTCCCTGGCTTCTTCCGTCTTTTCCTCTTTCGTCCCGGCGATTTCCTTTTCGATCTCCTTCAGGTCGACGGAATCGGCCTTCCGGACCGTCAGGTAACGGAGGATCTTGTCATCGTACTTGAACCTTCGTTCGAGCTCACCCACAAGGGCGGGTTCGCCGACGACATCGAAAAGGACATAAAAACCCCGGATCTGTTTATTGACCCGGTAAGCAAGCCTCTTGGCGCCCCATTTTTCAACTTTGATCGGGATTCCCTTGAGATCCCCGACGGAACTTCTGTAGTTCTCGATCAGGCTCTCGATTTCCTCCCTGGGCAGGTCGGCCTGGATAATGAATATAATATCGTAACGTTTCAAATCTGACCTCCTCTCGGCTCTATATCCCGGGCATGGAAACCCGGGCAAGGAGTCCTGATGTGATTTTGGAACTTGGTTACTTATAATAAATGGGAAAGGAAATCAAGTCTTTTTCGGCGGGAATCCCTCTATTTACGGGAACTCTGAAGGATTCGGCTCCGCAGGCGGGCCCTCGATTTCGGACGCGTCCGCCCTGCAGGAGCATGAGCAGGATAACATCAATCATCGGCGCCTTGCTGGATATCGGTCTTGACGACCAGGTGATTGTTTCTTTCAAGGACGCGCGCCACGTCGTGGGCAAGCATTCCCCGTGCGCCCGTAAGGAGGATTTTCATTTTATTCTCCCGCAATTGATTCCGGAAATGAACTGCGGCCTGCGCCTGCGCCGGGATTTTTTCCGCTACATCAGAAAGCCCGTTTCTGCGCCTCCTTCCTGGAAAAACACCCGGTCCTTCCCCTGTGATTTGGCGATGTACATGTTCTCGTCCACTCTCCTCAGAAAAGAGATCAGGTCCTCTTTCGGAAAATACTTGGCCACTCCGATACTGACCGTCAGGTGGAGTTTTGCGTCCATCTTGGGGGAAAAGTCCTCCGTCCGGAAGCTGATTCGGATCCGCTCGGCAACCTGGATGGCGTCTTCGCTTTCCGTTTCCGGCAGTATCACCATGAACTCTTCCCCGCCGTACCGGTAAGCCGAGTCAACCTGACGGATGTGGCTGCGGATGATTTCCGCCGCCCGGTACAAAGCGAAATCGCCCTGGGCGTGGCCGTACCGGTCGTTGATTGATTTGAAATTGTCTATGTCGAGCATCAGAACGCAGAGCGGGAAATGGTAGCGGTTTACGCGCTCGATCTCCTCTTTAACTCTTTCATAGAAGTAGCGGAGGTTATGGAGCCCGGTAAGGGAATCCGTGATGCTGAGCTCGAGGTACCTCCGCTCGCTTTCTTCCAGCATCCGCTGGGCCTGCTTCCGTTCGGTGATGTCCCGCACGTATCCTATGATTCCGGAAATTTTTCCCCGCGGATCCCGCAACGGCTCAAAAAATGCGTCGAAGTATTTCTCCTGCCCATGCTGCGTGAAGCGCAGCTCCACCCGGCTCCCCTCGCCTGTCTCGATCACTTTTCTCTTCACCGAGGTAATGAACCCGGCCTCTTCGGTCGGGAAAAGGTCGGCATCCGTCATCCCCGGCTGCATTTCGGGAAACCCCTCCATGCGGGCCTCGGCAACCCATGTGTAACGGAGATTGCTGTCCTGCTGAAAAAGCTGATCCGGGGAATTCTCGATTACAACGCGCAGCCGGCTCTCGCTCTCCCGCAGGGCGTCTTCGGCCTCTTTCCTCTCGGTAATGTCGCGGGCGATGATCAGGACGGAAGACACATCGCCCGCCTCGTCGTATTCCGGCACGATGCGGACATGATAGAACTTCCCATTCTGGTCGGGGGGGTACTCGAATTCCACCGTCTCCCCCCTTCCGTTCCGAAACACGCGCGCCAGGACATTTTCCCAGAAGTCGAGAATGCCCGGAGGCCAGCCGATCTCGCGCCATCTGCGGCCGGCAAGCTGATCGGGCTGCATCCTGCTCGCTTCCGCCAGGGCGGGGTTGACGAACAGGAAGCGGAAACCGCGGTCTATCCGTGCGATCAGGTCGGGCGTGTTTTCCGCGAGTGTGCGGAATTCCAGTTCCCGGCACTCCGTTTCCGCGCGCAGGACCTCATCCGCTGCGCCGGCCAGTTCCTCAATGGCATGTTCTATGTCGTCAAGGGATCCGGGGGGCAGAGCGCCTTCTTCCCGCATGGATTGGATGCGAAAACGGGCCTGGCGGAGTCTTCCCAGCCATTGCTGCAGATCCATCGTCAAACCTCGAAGTTCGACTCATGGCGAAGGTATTCGATCGTGACCCGCGCAGCTTTTCGCCAGGGAAACAATGTCATTCTGGCGGCTGCCAAGCCGGATTGTCCACTGCGCTATTCCTGATTTTCTTGTTCCAATTACCTGACTCTGAAAGGAACGAAGATGAGAAGATGCGAAGTTGCGAAGATAGGAAGGCGTAGATCTGCGGAGAGTAGATGCTCTAATCTGGAAGGTAACTCTGGAATCCGGAGCTGAAAATCAAGTCGGGAGATACGAAGTTACGAGGATAGGAAAGGTTTACAGAACGTAGCCGGAAAAATCAATAGATGGAAATTCAAATGATGAAAAGGAGTTGAATCGGGAGATGAGAGTCGAAATATGAAGAGTTTAGGCGATATAAAGCCCACCTATCCTCGCATCTTCGCAATTTCGCATCTTCGGTCTTTTAAGAGGCGGACCGCCTCTGGTCGATTTTATAGCAGCTGTCCCTGGACTGTTTGGCGTATTTCTTCATGTCGGTCGCGGCTTCCGTCATTTCGCCGTAATGGCGGAAAGGGCCTGCCATTGTATCCGTAATACCGACTGAAAGACACATGAAGGGAAAATCGAGGCGGTTTCCCTGGCGGTCCCGGGACTGGATGAAACCCCTCTGGCGATCTTCGGAATCGTAAAAGGTCGGAATGATCTCGTCGAAAGCCTTTACTATTTCCATGGAGACCCTTTCGATCAGGTCCGTCTCCAGAATATAGATGAAGTCGTCCCCGCCGATGTGGCCGACAAAGCTCCTGCGGGACCGCATATTCTTGACCATATTGAGGATGATCCTCCCCGTTATCCGGAGCACCTCATCCCCCCTGCCGAATCCGTACTTGTCGTTGAAAGGCTTGAAAAAATCTATATCAGCGTAAGCGAGAGCAAAAGACTCGTTCCTGTCCAGGCGGTCCTGTATCTGGCGCTGGATAGTGATGTTTCCGGGAAGCCTCGTCAGGGGGTTTATCTCGACAATCCTTTCCGATCGCGAAACGCAAAGATCGGCGCGTGCGGACATTTCCTGCTTTATATCTTCTTTCCTGATAAAGTCGTCAATGAGAAGACCGTCCCACTCCCTGGATTCGTAACCGCCCTGTAGTATGGCCAGGATGGGGAGCTGGCTGAAGAGGGGCTCTTCCTTGAGATTCCTGACCAGAATCTCCGTTTCGGGATCCCCTTTCTTCATTTCGACGACAACGAGATTCGGCACGGATTCGTAAATGGAATCAAGGGCTGCCTGGATATTGGGAAAGATTCTTGTACTATAACGCTGCAGAAGCAGCTTCTCAACATCACTCGCCAGGACGAAATCATCGGAGATGATCAGTATCTGCTTCATTCTTCGCTGTAGATTTCCTGGGTAGACTCTATGGAGTGCTCGATAATTTTCAATATTTCGCGAAGATCCGATTCCGAAAGCGCCAGTTTTTCAAAAGCCGACTGGCTGACCGGATAAACAAACGAGTCCCCGGGAAATCCGATTCCCCTTGCCCGGATCAGGACGTCGGAAACGTGGACGATCGCCGTCTCGACCGGCACGATGCGTGAGTTTTCCGGTTTGTGATGATTTTCAATGATCTCCACCAGGGATTTCGGGAAATGCCACTTTTCCGCCAGCCAGCTTCCCACCCGCGCGTGAGACTCCGGAAACGTCAGCACTTCCGCCTCTGCGATGCTGATCCCTTTTTCGGCCGCGTCTCCCAGGGCCTTCTGGTATTCCCGGGGAAATTCGAGGATGAGAATCACTTTGCCTATATCGTGCAGAAGTCCGGCAACCGATATCTCGTCCGGCTCCTTGATTCCCTTCTTCTCGGCTATTACTTTAGCGGCGACGGCGCAGCCGATCGAGTGCTCGCGAAGCCCGAGCATCGCCTGCTGCATAACTTCCAGAACGGAAACGCCGAGCAGCAGTCCTTTCACGACATTCAGGCCGAGCAGCATGACCGCATGACTTATCGAGGAAATCCGCCCCGGAAACCCGTAAATGGCCGAATTGACCATCTTGAGGACCTTCGATGCCAGAGCGGGGTCATTGGAGACGAAATGGGAAATCTCGTTAAGCGACACGCCGGGATTGTCGATAATCCCGGAAAGCCGTTTCAGCACGCCCGGAATCGTCGGAAGGGTATGGATATGTTCTATCTTGTCTCGGAGAAGCTTAACTTCCATCATACAGGCTTTCAATATGCTCCCGGACGGCTTTCATTATCGTACTCATGTACGGCTTGTCCTTTACCGCTTTAAACCGCAGCGAAAGCTCTTCGAGAACCTGCTCTTTGGGCGCAAGCGGCTTTGACTGCCCTTCAACATGGATTTGTTCGATCCCCATGTTGTGGAGCCGCTCTATCCAGACTTCCGTCAGCTCCGTGCCTTCGGCAAGGAGAACCATGCCGGATTTATTCAGAACAGGCTTCACCAGTTTCATTCCCGGTTCAACCTTGTCCACCGGAATTTTGGGCATATCAGAGATTCTCCGAGCAAAATTAGTGGAGGGCGATTCGGGATTCGAACCCGAGGCCACTGGTTCCGGAGACCAGTGCTCTATCCCCTGAGCTAATCGCCCCAAATACGGATGATAACTACTATCATTCTACCAAATTTTCAAATCATTTTCCCAAAGCATGCAACAGGCTAAAGGCACGAGGCAAAAGGCAAAAGGTGAAAGAACAAATAAGAGGATCTTGTCTTTTTCTTAAGTTATGAGCCCGCGTCTTTGGCATTGTTCCCCTTGCCTTTCGCCTTTCGCCCTTAGCCTTTTGCCTTTCGCCCTTAGCCCTTTGCCCTTTGCCCTTTGCCCTTTGCCCTTTGCTCTTTGCCCTTTGCCTTTAGTCCTTTGCCTTCAGCCCGAGAGCAGACACGATACTTATGACCGGCCCGCTCCGGTTCATGCTGTACAGATGAAGACCCCTGACTTCATTTCGGATCAGGTCCTGCACCTGGCGGATCGCGAAATCTATGCCGTATTTTCCCATCTCTTCCGGTTTTTCAGCCAGTTCGCTTATCTTCCTTTCCAGGTCCTTCGGAATCTTCACCACTCCGAGCGAGATGATGCGCGGTATCTGCTTGACGTTCAGGATCGGAAAGACACCCGGAATGATCGGGATACTGATACCGCGCGCCCTCGCCAGATCCCGGAAGCGATAAAAATCCCCGTTATCGAGGAACAGCTGAGTGATAATGAAGTCTGCGCCGGCATCCACTTTCCGCTTAAGATGAATTATGTCCTCATCCAGTCCGGGCGCTTCGATATGGCCTTCAGGGTAACCCGCCACACCGATGCAGAAATCGTTGCGGTCGCGAATGAATTCGACAAGCTCATTGGCGTATCCGAACCCTCCGGGAGTCGGAGAAAAGACTTTTTCGCCTTTCGGGGGATCTCCCCGCAGCGCGAGTATATTTTCGATCCCCTCTCTCCGAAAGTCCCCAAGGATCCTGCCGATGTCCTCTCTTTTCGAGTCGACGCAGGTGAGGTGGGCCAGAACTTCCTGGCCGTACTCGTTCTTCACCTTTGAGGCGATCTCGAGAGACATATCGCGGGTACTGCCTCCGGCCCCGTATGTCACGGAGATGAAATCCGGACTGAGTCCTTTCAATTCCCTGATTGTCCGGAAAAGCGCATCCAGACTGCCGTCTCGCACCGGCGGAAACACTTCGAACGAAAGCGTGAATCTCTTTTTTTCCAGCAAGTCGCAAATCTTCATCTCAAAACCTGATATGGGCGAAAGTATAAGGGCAAAAGGCTGACTGGATAAATCCCAGTGTCAATTTTAAAGTGGTAATTAGATATTATCAGCAAGGATGTTGTCAACTATTTTCACATAACGGGCAAAAGGCAAGAGGCGCGGGGCAAAGGGTTCCATTATAAGGTTTCAGTCCCGTTGCCCTTGCCTTTATCATTTAGCCCTTTGCCCTTTGCCTTTTGCCCTTAACAATATTGTTTTCTGGTCCCGAATCTGTTAAAGACCTGTTCATTCGTGAACGCCATGCATTCAGTCAGAACCTATCTGGTCGCCGCGTGCCTCCTGATCATGTCCGGCGCCGTGCCCGGCCCATGCGGGGCGACGGACATCCTGAATATCCGCCATTGGGCGGCATCGGATCATACACGCATCGTCATTGATACAAGCGATGATGCGCAGTTTTCGGTCACAAAGGGGGATCAGAAGATCTCAATCCTCTTCCGCTCCTCTTCCCTGACCGAAGGGATGCCGCCGGCAAAAAAAATCGACGAGCCGGGAATCTCGGAGATCAAGATATCCACTCCGGGGGAAGACCAGATCCTGGTGGAGCTGTTTCTGACCGGCCGCGCCGAGGCGAACATTTTCAAACTTGCCGAATTCCAGGACAAACCTTTCCGTGTCGTCATCGATCTCACGATTCCCGAATTGGAGAAGAAGGAGAGCGCGGAAAGGCAGCGGTTCAAAATTTCAAAAAAAGACAAGATCATCGTCATCGACCCGGGCCACGGCGGCGAAGATCCCGGCGCGATCGGCCCGAAGCGCACGATGGAAAAGGACGTGGTACTCAAGATCGCCCGCCGGCTCCAGCACCATTTGAATAAAAAGCCCGGTTACAGGGCTTTCCTGACGAGAACCGGCGATTATTATCCCTCCTTCCGCAAGCGGCTTAAAATAGCGACAGACTACGGGCCGGATCTGTTCATCAGCATCCATGCAGACGCATGCAGGGACAGGAGGGCCAGGGGAACGTCCGTTTATTGCCTCTCGACGAAACGCGCCAGCAGCGAAGCCGCCCGCCTCCTCGCAAATCAGGAAAACCTGGCGGACATCATCGGCGGTTCGGAAGGGGAACCCGCCAACGGCGAGTCGGATCCGATCACTCTTCATATGATACAGACGGAGACAATAAACCTGTCAAAGGTGTTCGGAAATATCGTCCTGAAAAAGATGCGGACGATAAACCCCGTCAAGGCCCAACGGGTCCAGGAGGCTCCTTTCATGGTCCTGAAGACTCCCCATGTGCCTTCCGTCCTGATCGAAACAGCGTACATCTCCAACCCCAAAGAGGAAGCCCTGTTGCGGGATTCCCGTTTTCGGGAGAAAATGGCCGTAGCGATTATGGGAGCCATTCAGGAGTACCTGCGCGATCCCGAACCCGATTCAGACCTTATCCATATCGTCCAGGAGGAAGAGCGGGAAGAAGCGAGAGCCGCGGGACTGGAGCTCCCCAGGCAGGAAGTCGTGTCGCGTCCTCCGCCGCGCCTGGTGCATTACAAGGTGCGGAAGAGGGACACTCTCCCGAAAATCGCCCGGGCGCACGGGACATCGGTGGATGCACTCGTGCGCCTGAACAAGCTGAAACGGAAAGACCGCCCGCCTGCTCCGGGGACAAAATTAAAGATTTACGTGGCCGAGCAGAACGGAAGGACGGAAGCGGAGGATTCCGCCCGGAGGGCGCCTTCTATCCACGTCGTCAAAAAAGGCGAATCACTCGGGGGTATAGCAGCCAGGTACAGGATAACGGTTAAGCAACTGGCGGAAGCCAACCGCCTCCGTCCAGGCAAGCCCCTCTTTATAGGCGTGAAGCTCAAAATTCCGAGAACGGAGCGCGCTTCGGGAGCGGCCGCCCGTGCTGCAGCATCCTCCCCGAAAAAACGGCCCGGAGAAAAGTTCGTTGTTTACACCGTCAAAAAAGGGGATTCGCTGAAGCTGATCGCCCGCCGGCATAAGACGACCGTGGCCGAGATCGCGAAAATCAACAAACTGAAGCTGAATGCACCGCTCTATGTAAACAAAAAGTTGAAGATACCAATAAGGTGAATTTGGCTAAGGGCAAAAGGTATCCTTTGCCTTTTGCCTTTAGCCTTTAGTCCATGTTTATGGAGGACATGTGGAAGACCATCGATTCAAGCGCGTAGTCAGCATAATTATCACATATTCCGACTCCAGCAGGGAAAGAATAGACAGGGGCCAGTGCTCCGAAGACAGGCACCGGGATGAATTGGACCGGATCGGCTCGCAGATAAGCCAATTAATAAACGGCCGGAAGAGCTGAACGATCTCTTCACCGGCCTATTCATTCAGACTGGAGGGGACCATGGCAGAGATATTCGGCAACTGGCGCTTGCTGATTTTTCTTTATCTCGTAGTTTCCGCCGTCTGGGCGATGCTCGCAAAGATCACGACCAACTATATGAATGCGTTTACGGCCTCTCTTTCGGTTTTGACCTGCGCCTGGCTCACCGTGTTGCTGTTTTCCATGCCACGTGTCTCGTTCGCCTGGAACAGGGGGCTCCTCTTTGCAGCCGCATGCGGCATTATGGGCGGAACCTCGTCACTTTTCTTCTACGGCGCCCTCCGCCATGCCCCGGTTAATCTGATTGTGCCGATTTCATCTCTCTATATTGTTTTTACTATAATCCTCTCTTCCGTTTTCCTCGGGGAGACCCTGACCCTCAAGCAGCTTGCCGGGATTGTCCTCGGCATCACCGCTATCTGGCTGCTCACTTCGTAAGTTAAGGGGCTAAAGGCTAAAGGCGCAAGGATTGTTAAAGCAGCCGTGCATTACCAGACAAGAACTCATCGCCCTTTGCCCTTTGCCTTCAGCCCTTCGCCTTTAGCCCTTTAGTATATCGGCGTTACCGCTTTTATCCTGGACAGAAGTGTTTCCCCGCTGCTGCCTCTGAGAGACAGGTCGGATACCGCGACGCCGCCGATATGGTAAACCCGCGGAGTGGGCTCGCTTTCCTCCCGGTAAGCCCACGTGCTGTGGATAGCGTAGACGCGGTCTTCCACAACCCCCAGCAGGAGCATGATGTGCCCTCGCAGATAGAGCAGGGCCGGCCTGCCTTCGAAGTCCCGAAGGACGGCCTTCTTTTCCCCGTCCGTCATTCCTTCCAGGCTTTTTCTCCCGGGGTGAAAATTGGATTGCCGCATGCTGTTCACCGGCAGCTGTATTCCGAACGAGCGGAAGACGTCCCGCAGGAAGCGCGAACAATCCCTTCCCCCGAACATCCCGCCCCACCCGTACGGCTGGCCCCGGAGAAGAAAGGCCTGGCGCAGCACTCCTTCGGTCGTGTACGGCAGATAGCCCACACTGACGGGTTCCGAGTTCTTTACGTACCCTTCGCGAAAACGGAGCTTACCCCTCGCATCGGAGACGGGAAGCATTACCCGGTAATGTTCCGGTGCGGAGGTGAGGTACGGGACGGCCGCCCCCATCGGCAGGCGGAAAGCATGCCTGCGCCAACCGGGATCCGCATAAACATCCGCTCCGTTCCCGATCGCGGCGAGCGGAGGGGAATTCACGAAACGCTGGACGTCCTCTATTCGGCCGAAAGCGATATCGGCTGCCTGCACCCATCCTTTGGCAAAAGAGGCCTGGACGAAACACCACTTGCGCCCGCGGCTGAAATGAAGCACGGCCAGGGGAGTTCCGCATTCCAGGCGCGAATACTGAAAATAGTCGAATTCGTTGTCGTACGGCTCCTTCATGCCGATCTCGTGCGTGGGGATCTCACGCATGTCCGTTTCGCGGACAACCAGTGCATATTCCGGGACGGCCTCCGCCGGCAGGGAGCCCAGGTCCATGTCTTCAAAAACCCCGTCGAAAAAATTCCTCCGGAGGGGGAAATTGGAATGGCCGTAAAACGTCTTCAGGTCGTATTCCGCGCGGAGGCGGGAAAAAAAGGCGAGAAGGTCTTCCCTCTTTACAGGCCTGGCGGCAAATATATCGACCAAGGCGGTGTCGAGGAGCAGGGCTCCTCTGTTGATTTCGCGGATGCGCTCCTCCCCCGCTATTACTTTGGCGATATCGGGCTGCCTGGCCGCCCAGAACTCCGCCTTTTCGTAATCCGGCTTAACATGCGGCAGAGGGGAAGGCGCGAGCACGCGCTCCGCGGCGCACCCGGCGGTTAATAAAAGGGCTCCCCCGACCAGAAACATCGCAACTGCACGATTGAAATTCATCTATTCTCTCCCCGTCATCGGCCTTATAGCAATCTAGCGTAGATGATTCAAGTGCGGAGGTCGTATATGAACTGTTTTTATACCCTTGACTTTGAGGGACATAGGGGATATTTCATGACAGCCGAACATTAATCGATCTGGAGGATTTATGGATAAGGAAAATCTCGAAAGCAAACGCTGGTTGATAGCGGGAGCTGCCGTCATCATGCAGCTCTGCCTCGGCACCGTATACGCCTGGTCCGTTTTCAAGAAGCCCCTTATGGGCGTGCACCAATGGGCGGAAACCGAGACCCAGATGGCGTTCATTATCTTCATGTTCACAGTCGGTGTCGCCGCCGCATTCGGGGGAACACTGGTGGACAAGAAAGGACCGAAATTTGTCGCGACGGCAGGCGGCGTACTTTTCGGAATCGGAACGCTGCTCTCCGGTCTCGCCGACCAGATGGGAAGCCTGTTCGTGCTGTATCTCGGGTACGGCCTGATCGGCGGCCTCGGAAACGGTTTCTGCTACGTTACACCCATCGCAACGCTGATCCGCTGGTTCCCCGATAAGCGAGGCCTTGTCACAGGACTCGCCGTCATGGGATTCGGTTTCGGAGCATTCTTCATGGGCCAGATCGCCCCCAAGATGATTATCGCTTACAAAGGCGGCATGACCGCTTCGGGCGTCGCCCTCACGTTCTATATCTGGGGCGTTATCTTTCTCGCCCTGGTGGTAGGGGCCGCGCAGCTCTTCAAGAATCCCCCCAAGGGATGGCTCCCCGCCGGATTCACTCCTTCTGCGACCACCGTGTCCGCCGCGGATTCGTTCAATTTCGGCGAGGCGGCAAAAACTCCTCAGTGGTGGATGCTCTGGTCGATGCTCTTCCTGAACGTATCCGCCGGCCTGGGCCTTATCTCCCAGCTTTCTCCCATCGCTCAGGACCTCTACAAGCCCATGGTGGACCCCGCGCTCTCAGCGGATGATGCCGTCAAGGTCCTGGCCACAGCCGGCGGAGCGGTAGTCGCCTACTCGGCCATATTCAACGGTCTGGGAAGGCTTTTCTGGGCGAGGGTTTCCGACACGATCGGCCGCAAGGCGGTATTCGCCACGATGTTCGCCTCGCAGGCAGTCATTTATGCCCTGGTCGCCACGGGCTTCATCAGCGGCTATACCCTGTTCATGATCGCAGCATGTTATCTCCTGGCATGCTACGGCGGAGGTTTCGCCACGATGCCGGCTTTCGCCGCCGACTCCTTCGGCCCCGGCTACATCGGAAAAGTATACGGGTTCATGCTGACGGCATGGGCGTGCGCAGGCATAGCCGGACCGCTTGTGTTCGCACAGCTCGCCCGCTCGCAGGCCCTTCTGGTTGCGGCCGCCCTCCTTGTGGCGGGATTGGTAGTAACCCTTATCTTCAAACGCCCCGAGCGCAAGAAAGTCGAAGAAAGGCTCAAAGCCCAAGCTTAAAACGGGAAATAAGATCCAAGGGGAATTCAAATAAACACCCCAAAAAAAGCCGGGTTAGCCCGGCTTTTTTTGGGTGCAGCCCTCCTGTCCGGCTTCTAAATTTCGTATTTAATGCACATAGCCTGATTCTTGCCTGCCGCCTTGGCCTTATACATGAGAGCATCGGCTTGGCGGATCATGTCATCAACGCTCGGCGGCGCGGAAAGAAAAGTCACCACCCCGAAACTGAACGTGCACTGCCAGAACCTGTCCTGCACCGCATCGAGCAGAAGTACGCGGATCTTCTGAACCAGCCTGCATGCCGGCTCAAAGCCCGTTTCAGGCAGGAGTATGGCGAATTCATCTCCGCCCAGCCTGGCTACCGTATCAGTGGACCGGATATTTCCCCGGATAGTCCGGGCGACCTTGAAGAGAAGATCGTCCCCGGCGATATGGCCGAAAGAATCGTTGATCTTTTTGAAATCATCGATATCCATGTACGCTACGCTGAAGGGCCGGCCGTATCTGCGGCACCGCTCTATTTCTATGTTCGACAATTCGGTGAAGCGCTGGCCGTTAGCTACTTTGGTCAGAAAATCCTGCCGGGCGAAATTCCTTTCCCGCTTATATGCGCGCACGACGTAGACAAAAGTCACGAACAGAACGAATCGCATCAATGCGTTCCAGATATGCTCCATGCTGGTGATTTCCAGGAGGTCGAACCCGATCATAAACCAGAAGACACTGCTTAAGATCGCCAGAACTGCCGCGGAACGCGTGCTTACGAACCAGGTAAGCAGAAAGAGAGAGGGGAAATAAAAAACAGCCAGCCGGATCTCATGACCGGCCATGAAGTTCAGAATTTCAATGACGATTGCAGAAAGATAACCGATGGCGAGGAGCAGGGGTTTGGGGCTTTTTTCGATCAAATCCGCCGCTCTGCCGAACTCGCGTATCAGCGTCTGTCTGTATTGCGCTATACGTTTCAATCGGATTTTTTCAGGGCCGACAAATCCGTGATGATATTTGCCGCCCACCTGTATACGTTATTCCTGCCGACGACCTCGCGCATTGCGGCCATGCGTTTCTGCTTTTCGGCGTCCGGCATTTCCAGCACCAGATTGATCGCGTCCGCGAATTCTTCAATCGAATACGGATTTACCTGAACGGCCTCGGTCAACTCCCGGGCGGCGCCGGTGAACTGGCTCAGGATCAGCATGCCGGATAAATCTCTTTTTGCGGCGATGAATTCTTTCGCCACGAGATTCATTCCGTCGTGCAGGGAGCTGACTATGCAGAGATCAGCCATGCTGTAATAAGGCTTGATTTCCTCGTGTGAAAACTGCCTCTTGAAGTAAATTATCGGCTTCCAGTCCCCGGTCGAGTATTTCCAGTTTTTCCGGTCCACCAGTTCGTCGATTTCGCCCATCAGGTCGTGGTATCTCTTTATGTGCGTCCTGCTGGGCGCGGCGATCTGTACAAAAACAAACTTGTTCAGGTACCGGGGGTATTTTTCCAGGAAACGGTCGATGGCGAGGATCCTCTCGACGATTCCCTTCGTATAATCAAGCCTTTCCACACTGACGGCGACTATCTTGTCTTCCAGATTCAGTTCCCTGCGGATTCTCGCCTCCTGTGTTCTGTCCTCGTCCGTCAGGGTCCCGAAACAAGCATCATCGACGCTGATCGGAAAGGCCCGAATACCGGTCTCCTGTCCGCCTCTGACAACGCTGAACCTCTCGGTATCAATCCGGCACTCCAGAGTCCGGTCGGCGGTTTCCAGAAAATTGTTGCAGTGGAACTGCACATGAAAGCCGATCAGATCGCAGGAGAGCATCCCTTCCAGTATCTCCCGCCGGTAGGGGCAGATGGAAAATATTTCCGGATTGGGCCAGGGAATGTGCCAGAAAAGGGCGATAATCGCTTCCGGCCTCTTTTCCCTGATCATTCGGGGCAGCAAAGTGAAATGATAATCCTGGATGAAAACCATGGGATCTCTCGCGGGCAGTTCCTCAATGAGGGCGTCCGCAAATTTCTGATTCACTCTCCTGTACATATCCCAGTCGGCTTCCCTGAATATCGGCCTCGTGTGCGTAATGTGGCAAAGGGGCCAGAGGCCCTCGTTGGAAAAGCCGAAGTAGTAGCCTTCTTCTTCCTCCTTGCTCAGCCATACTCTCTTAAGGATATAGCGCTCGTTTCCGGGGGGGACGCCGAGCTTGTCGCGCCGGTTCACGAACCGGCGGTCGGCGTTTCCGCTCCCGTGACCGACCCACGTTCCGCCGCAGGCGCGCAGGATAGGATCCAGGGCGGTGACAACCCCGCTGGCCGGCCACATCACCTTTACGTCGCTCGAACCTTCCTCCGTATAATGGATATAGGGTTCCCGGTTGGAAACGACGAAGAGGGCATTCTCTCCCAGGCGCGCCACCACCAGATCGCGCAGGCGGCTTTCCGTCCACAGGTCCCCCTTGTCTACGCGCTCCTGGGCCTCTTCTATCAGGGACCGCCGCGCTATCTGCAGGCTGAGCGCCATCTGTTCGACTTCCGTTGCCAGCTTTCCAAGCTCCCCGGCTCCCCGAATAGGAGCGGCTGAGCTGACGTTCCCTTTCTGGAAATGGCTGAACCACTCGGTCATTCTCCGGACGGGCATCACGAAGAGCTGGCGATGCGCCAGCGTGGAAATCACAAGCACCGCAAAAGAAAGCGCGATAAGAGTCAGGCTGATCCGGTTCCACAGATCGGAAATCCGGGATGAGATGAAGGAGGTGTCGTAAATGACCTCGATCAGCCCGAGGACCTGCCCCTCATCGTCCAGAACGGGATATACGTAGCTGTAGACGGAAAAGTCCTTGAACTTCGTCAATTCTCCCCGGGGAGATTTCTTTTCGATCGCCTCCCGCAGATAAGGCTTCTCCTTTTCCTTCCAGTCGGCAAACCGGTTGGAGATAATAAAAAGATTGCCTTTCTCATCGTATATGGCGCATCCCTGCAGCCTCTCCCGTCTTTCGAATTTTTCGACCAGCCGTCCCGCCGTTTTCAGATTACCCGTAACGAGCACCTGGGCCGCGGACAGATCCATGCTCTCAGCGACTGCCCGGGCTTTGGACTTGACTTCATCAGTCATTCTCTCTTCCACGGACCCGACCTGATAGATGCCGAAGACCAAGAAGACTGCGGACACGAGGACCAGGACGGGCAGAATGAAAAGCAAAACACGCTTCATGATTTTTCCTCCAATCGAGCCTTACATCGAAAATTTCACGGCTCCTCATTTGTGGCGGAAAGAGGGCGCTGCTGAAAGCCGCTGCTGAACTAATCGCCGGATCAGAACGGAAGGTTTGTGTTGAATTTTAGAAAACGGCTGAAAGATATACTGAGACAGTAGGGATTTCCCCTGAATGCCGGCCGGGCCTGATATCCTCGGATCCGTGCTTCAAGCGAATTTTCTTTGAACTGATAACTCAGGACCCGGCGATACCCCGAAGCTTTCTCCCGAGAGATTTATTGTTGGGAACGTTGACTTCCCGGGACAGGATCAGGCGGGGCGGAATTTCCTGCGCCCCGAGTATACTCACCAGATCCCCGAGTCCCCGGGACAAGTTCTCCAATCGCTTCACCGTAAGCGTTTCCAGACCCGCCACGAGAAGGCCCTGGGCGACCTCCGGAGATTTTTTTACGAGTTTCTTTCCCGCCGAAGTCAGGCTTATGCGCACGACCCTGCGATCGGCATCCTGGCGGCTTCTCCGGATCAGATCCATTTTTTCCAGGCGATTCAGTATGCCGACGACGGTTGCCGGATGGAGATACATCCTGCAGGCAAGATCCGACACCTTGATGTTCGCCGACTCTGAAATTGATTTTATCGCCCATAATTGCGGACTCGTCAATCCCGTTTTCTGTTTTGCCTTCTTGGATACCTCATGAACAACGTGGAATACCCTTCTCACATCGTTGATGATGTCGCATATCAGTACCGGCTTTTTCGCCATGGAGGAATCCCTTTATTTTATTTCTACGCCAATTATTTGAACAAAAATAAGTGTACATAAATTCCGGAATAAAGTATATTATGTCTTACTCTTCATGACAGCCCTTCGCGTTTCATAAGAAGCACGGAGGGCTTTTTTCTGCCTCGCGTCCCGAAGCTTCAGGGCGACCGCCTCTCCGTCTGTATTATTTTCGGACCGTCTGCGGGGAGCGAAAAGTGCGTCTGCACAAAATACCATTTGGCGCCTATCCTTCTCAAAACCGCGGTCAGCCTTCCGGAAATCATCGAGCCCGCCCCGGCCGCAAGAAAGGCATTCCCGTGAACCTCAGCGGATATCCAGCATATATGCCCCAGTGAAGACATGGATATGACTTTATACTGCAGTGACCTGATCTCCCTGTAAAAAGAAAACTCCTCCTCATAAGCTTTTCTTATTCCGGCGCGGTTGGTTTCCTTCTGGTCCTTCCCGGCTCCTATGGCGACGACGTTTTCCTCGGACAAATATAATGAAGCGATGCCCCTGGCATCCCTGTTTTTATAATATTCCACATATCTTGATAAGGCGGCCTTGATTTCAGGGGCATACTTGCTGTTCAACCCGCAGAATGCTTCGCTTGAAAAGAGAACGAATAAAAAGAACAGAACAAAGCAGATGATTTCCGGCGTCCGGCTGTTTTTCTGCTGCATCCGCGGCTCCTCTCGAATTGATTTTAATAGAAATAATTGGTATGCAAATATAATATCTACGCCGTGATTGCAATAACTTTTTGGGTCGGGGGACTGAAGCAGGGCTATGGAACGAAAGAGAATCAGGCGCTTGTGGATTTTCGACTTCGATGGAACTTTATCCGACATTGTCCCGGATCGTAACCAGGCCGCGTTAAATCCGTCCTGCATAAAGATGATGAAAAAACTCGCCGCAAAGGACGATTTCCGCGTCGCCGTTCTATCCAGCCGCATTCTGGAGGACCTGTCTTTCCGGGTCAGGATCAAAGGGATCTACCTCGGAGGCGGAAACGGAATCACCTGGCAGTTTCCGGACGGGGAAAGAAAGACCAGGGGCGGAAATGAAGAGGATTTGCACATCAGCAGAAATCTCCTCATTCCTAAAATAAAAATTCTGGAGAAATATCCCGGGATCGAAATTGAAGACAAAAAATGGTCCGTAGCCGTCCATCTGCGGCGCGCCCGGGATGCGGCCAAGAAAGAGGTGACCATGATCCTTGAAGAGATCAGGCCCTTTCGCGACTTTCGAAAATATCACGGGCCGGAAGCGATTGAAATCCCGCTGCTGCCGGAAATCGACAAGGCTTTCGGCATCAGGAATTTATGCGATCTTCTGGATTACGAGCCGGGATCGGGAGAACTGGTTTATGCCGGCGACAGCGGAATAGATGTCTCCGCCATGCAGTGGGTCCTTTTCCTGAAGGGAACTGTGTTTACGGTCGGCCAATATCCGCTCGTCCAGGGATCCTCCCTGGCGGCTTCGCCCGACGCCCTTGCGGAGATAATATCGGGGGTGTGCTGAATAAAAGGCCGGAACCTTCCGGCATCCGGCCTTTTCAGTCACAGCACATCGGCTTGAGCCAACGGCTATTTCGCCGCCTGCACTTTCGCCGGCGCTTCCGTCCTTTCCAGGATATCCGCTGCAGCCTTTTCCACTTTCACCGCGCACACCTTGTACTCGGGAATCTTGCCGATCGGATCCAGCGCCGGGTTCGTGAGCAGGTTGGCGGCCGCTTCGGGGAAATGGAAGTTCATGAAGACCGTTCCTTTCGGAGAGCGGTTCGTCACCCATGCCTTCGCCTTTACGCTGCCCCGGCACGAAGTCACCATCACGAATTCGCCGTCTTCCAGCTTCAGGTTCCACGCATCTTCCGGGTTGATCTCGACAAGGCTTTCCGGGTATCTCTCCATCGGTCCCCTGCTCAAGCGCGTCATGGTCCCGGTATGGTAATGATACAGGACCCGCCCCGTCGTCAGGTAGAACGGGTAATCCCCATCCGGCAGCTCGGCCGAAGGCTTGTACTCGATCGCGGCAAACAGCCCCAGTCCGCGCGTGAAGCGGTCGCGGTGGAGGAATTTGGTGCCCGGATGCTCCGCGTTGAGACACGGCCACTGGAGGCCCCTGCGCTCGATTCTACGGTAATTGATGCCGGCGTAGCTCGGAGTCACCCGGGCGATCTCGTCCATGATCTCCCGCGGAGAGCCGTATTTCATGCCATATCCCATTCTGGCGGACAGCTCGGAGACGATAAGCCAGTCCGGTTTCGCCTCCCCCGGCGGCTCCACCGCCTTGCGGACCCGTTGGACCCTGCGCTCCGTGTTGGTGAAAGTGCCGTCCTTTTCCGCAAAGTTCGCGGCGGGCAGGACGACATGCGCCAGCTTCGCCGTGTCGCTGAGGAACAGGTCCTGCACCACGAGCAGTTCGAGCTTTTTCAGCGATTCTTCGACGTGGTGCAGGTCGGGATCGCTCAGCATGAGATTCTCTCCCATGACATAGACGCCTTTTATCCTGCCCTCGTGGGCGGCGTTCATGATCTCGACCACGGTCAGGCCGGGCTTTCCGGAGAGAGAGACGCCCCAGGCCTTCTCGAACCGCGCCCGCATCTCGTCGTTCGCCACCTGCTGGTAGGAGGGGAACGTGGCCGGAAGCGCGCCCATATCGCATGCCCCCTGGACATTGCTCTGGCCGCGCAGCGGATTTACGCCGCCGCTCTCGATTCCCACGAAACCGCAGAGCATGCTGAGATTGGCTACGGATTTCACGCCGTCCGTGCCCGTGGAATGCTGCGTCACCCCCATGCAGTACAGGATGGAAGACTTCTTTCCGGACGCGTACAGCCGCGCGGCCTTGCGGATATCGTCCGCGGGGACGCCGGAGATTCTTTCCACGTGCTCGGGCGTATATTTTTTCAGAACTTCTTCCAGCGCGGCGAAACCTTCGGTGCGCTTCTCGATGTATTCCCTGTTATGCAGGCCCTCCGAAACGATGACGTTCATGATCCCGTTGATCACGGCGACGTTCGTTCCGGGTTTCGGGCGCAGCCAGAGCTCCGCGTACCTCGTCAGGGCGATATCGCGCGGGTCGATGACGATGAGCTTCGCCCCGAGCTGCCGCACCGCGCGCTTTACCTTGCTGCCGGCGATCGGGTGATTTTCCGTTGTATTCGTTCCGATTGCCAGGATAACGTCTGCAAATTCCATCTCGTCGAGCGAATTCGTCATTGCGCCGCTGCCGAAAGAGGCGGCCAGACCGGCCACCGTCACGGAGTGTCAGAGGCGCGCGCAATGGTCGACATTGTTCGTTCCGACCGCCGCCCTCATGAATTTCTGGAACAGGTAATTCTCTTCATTCGTGCACCGGGCGGATGAGAGGCCGGCCAGGCTGTCCGGGCCGTGCTTCGCCTTGATTGCGCTCATCCTGTCCGCGATGTAAGAATACGCCTCATCCCACGAGGCTTCCCGTAATTCCCCACCCTTGCGGATCAGCGGTTTCTTCAGGCGGCTCGGGTGATGAATGAAGTCCATGCCGAACCGTCCCTTGACGCACAGGCTCCCGTAATTGGGAGTGCCGTGGTCCCGGCTTCCGGTCACCTTGACTATCCTTCCTTCGTGCAGGTTCAGGTCCATCTGGCACCCGACTCCGCAGTAGCCGCAGGTGGTGCGAACTTTCTTGAGTTCCCAGGGTCGCCCCTCGAACCGCGACTGCCGGTTGACGATGGCCCCGGTCGGGCAGGCGTCCACGCAGGCTCCGCAGAAAACACAATTGGAATCGATATAATCGGCGTCGAAAGCCGGTCCGACCTTCATCCTCGAGCCGCGCTCGGAAAAATCGAGGACTTCGTTCACCTGGATCTCGTTGCAGACCCGAATGCACCGGCCGCACAGGATGCACTTGTTAAGGTCCCTCTGGATCATCGTATTGCTTCTTTCCACGGGATATCCCGGCGGCTCGATCGGGAACCTCGGCTTCTCTATCTTGAAGCGGTAAACAAGGTCCTGAAGCTCACAGTTGCCGTTCGCCTCGCAGACGAGGCAATTGTGGTCGCCTGACGCCCAGAGGAGCTCGACGACCATCCTCTGCGCCTCAACGACCCTGGGCGTATCCGTGCGGACCACCATCCCCGGGCTTACAGGCATGGCGCAGGAAGCCGCCAGGCATCGCTGCCCCTCGATCTCCACCACGCATACCCGGCAGGCGCCCACCAGCTTCGTGCCCGGATAATAGCAGAGCGTCGGAATATCGATTCCGTTTTCCCTGGCCACTTCCAGAACGGTCTGGCCGGGCACCGCCTCTATCTTCTTCCCATTTATTGTCAGCGAAATCTTATTCATCTACTCACATAACCTCCGTTCCGGTGGTTTTGTATCAGATTACGGTCACAACCACACAGCTTCTGCCGATTTATATCCTCCGCAATCGGTACTTCTGTTAAGTTTAACATATAACATGGCAAAAATACAGGCCTTTACTCTTCCCCGGCGCCTTTCCGGCTGACCTTACAGGTAAACCGTTCCGCCGGGAGCTAAATTTCCGCGTCGCACCTCAGGCAGCGGCAAGCTTCCCGGATCGCCTCTTCACTGCTGTAACCCAGCTCCACTTCCGCGAAGCCGCGGGCCCGCTTTTCGACGCCGAGCTCAGGCATGGCGGCCTGGGGCCTCTCTTCCGTCTCCTCGTCGACGACTAACGGGATCTGGATCTCTTCGCTCTTGGGCGGCACCCAGGCGGGCTCCCCGTTTTTCGTCCTGATCGCGGCATCGATGTCCTCAGCGGCCTGGTGGCCGGCGGCAATCGCCCTGATCACCGTATCGGGACCGGTCACGGCGTCTCCACCCGCGAAGTACTTTTCGCTTGTGGTCATGGACTTGCCCAGGCCTTTGAGGTCGAAACACGACCACTTGTTCACCGTGACGCCGCTTTCCTTCGGCACGAAGGAAAGATCGGGCGCCTGGCCGATGGCGGCGATAACCGCGTCCACGCTCAGGGTGAAATCGGATCCTTCGACCGGCACGGGCCTCCTCCGGCCGCTGGCGTCGAATTCACCGAGCTTCATCCGCCGGCAGGAGATCCCGACGGCCTTTCCGTCCTTTCCGATCACGCTCTTGGGGGCGACAAGATATTCGATCTTGACTCCCTCGTGTTCGGCGGCGACGATCTCCTCTTCCGCCGCGGGCATGTCCTGGCGTTCGCGCCGGTAGAGGATAGTGACATCCGCTCCGAGCCGCAGCGCCGTCCGGGCGGCGTCTATGGCCGAGTTGCCCCCTCCCACGACGGCGACCTTCTTTCCGATCGATTTCTCGCCTTTCATCCAGGCGCTCTCGTTCATGTTGAAGTCCCGGAGGAACTCGACTCCTCCGTAGACTCCCTTGAGGTTTTCGCCTTCGGCCCCCAGGCGCTGGCTCTTGTGCGCGCCGGGCGCGAGAAAGACGTAATCGAAGTCGCTGTCGAGCTGTTCGAACGATATATCCCTTCCCACTCTGGTATTGCAGCGGATCTCCACGCCGAGAGCGCGGATATCGTCGATCTCCCTGTTGAGGATCTCGCGCGGCAGCCGGTAAGACGGGATGCCCCAGGCGAGCATTCCTCCCGGATTCGGAAGCTCCTCGAACACGGCAACCTTGTATCCCCGCATCGCCAGATCGCGCGCGGCCGTCAGTCCCGCCGGTCCGGCGCCCACCACGCCGATTCTTTCCTTGCGGGTGACCGGAACGGGCTCGATCCGGGGCCGGGGCGCGTTATCCGTGATAAACCGCTTCAGGAACTTTATCGCCACCGGCTCGTCCAGCATGCCTCTGCGGCACTTGGACTGGCATTTATGATCGCATACCCTTCCGCAGACGGAGGGGAAGGGGTTGGTCTTGAGCAGGACCGTGTAGGCGTCCTGGAAGCGCTCCGCGCGGACCAGGGCGATGTAGCCCGGAATATCCATGCCGATGGGGCAGGTATGCTGGCACGGCGACTTGAAGAGCGCCGTACACACCGCCGCCGGGCATCGCTTGTCGCGGATGTGCGATTCGTACTCCTTGCGGAAATAGCGCAGCGTGCTGAGGACCGGATTGGGCGCGGTCTGTCCCAGTCCGCACAATGCCGAATCCTTGATGATCGCGGCCATTTCCTCCAGCAGGGCGATATCGCCCTCCTTTCCCCTGCCTTCGCAGATATCGGTGAGTATCTGGAGCATCCGCTTGGTCCCCTCGCGGCACGGAGTGCACTTGCCGCAGGACTCATCCTTGCAGAAATCCATGAAGAAGCGCGCCATGTCCACCGCGCACTTGTCCTCGTTGAGGACGATCATTCCGCCGGAACCCATGATGGCGCCGAGCTCCGCGACTTTCTCGTAATCGATGGGGGCGTTCAGGTGCTGGACGGGGATCATTCCGCCGGAGGGACCTCCAAGCTGCGCCGCCTTGAAGCGCTTGCCTTTTGGTATGCCTCCTCCGATATCGTAAACGATCGTCCCGAGGGTGGTTCCCATGGGGACTTCGACGAGACCGACGTTATTTACGTCTCCCGTAAGGGCGAAGACCTTCGTTCCCTTGCTCCTTCCGGTGCCTACGCCCGCGTACCAGGGGCCGCCGCGAAGAATGATCTGTCCGATATTGGCGAGAGTCTCGACATTATTGAGCACGCTCGGTTTCTGCCAGAGGCCGGCGATGGCCGGGAAGGGAGGCCTGGGGCGCGGCATCCCGCGCTTGCCTTCGATGGACGTCATCAGGGCCGTTTCCTCGCCGCAGACGAACGCGCCCGCTCCCTGGTAAATTTCGAGATCGAAATCCATGCCGGTGTCGAGGATGTTTTTACCGAGAAGGCCGTATTCCCTTGCCTGGCCTATCGCGATGTTCAGCCGGTGGATGGCAAGCGGATACTCGGCGCGGCAATAAATGTAGCCCTGCTTCGACCCGATCGCCTTGGCGGCGATCACCATCCCTTCCAGCACGGAGTGCGGGTCCGCTTCAAGAACGCTCCTGTCCATGAACGCCCCGGGATCGCCCTCGTCGGCGTTGCAGAGGACATATTTCACGTCCCCGGGCGAACGGGCGCAGAATTGCCATTTCAACCCGGTAGGAAAGCCCGCTCCTCCGCGGCCCCTCAGTCCTGAATCGAGGACCTCTTTCACTATCTGCTCCGGCGTCATTTCCGTCAGGGCCTTCGCCAGTCCGGCATAGCCGTCCCGGGCGATATATTCGTCAATGTTCTCGGGATCGATCATACCGCGGTTCCTCAGAACGCGCAGCTCCTGATGGGCGAAGAAGGGTATGTCCTGCATCGAGGGAATCCTCTCTTCGGTTGAGGGTTCCCTGTAAAAGAGCCTCTCGAGGGGACGTCCCTTGATCAGGTGCTCTTCAACGAGCTGGGGAATATCGTCCTTCATCACCTGCATGTAGACTATGCCTTCGGGATAAACCACGATAATCGGACCCATGGCGCAGAAACCGTTGCAGCCGGTCTCTACCACCTTGATCTCTTCCTGCAATCCTTTCCTGTTGATCTCTTCGATCAGGGCGTCTTTTACAGCCAGGCTTCCGGAGGCGTGGCAACCCGTTCCTCCGCAGACCAGCAAATGCGATCGAAATATCTTCATCTGGAATTGTTCCTCCCTGAAATCGTTTTCCTTATTTCACCTGCTCGGATCCCCTGGCCATAACGAACGGAGTCTGTATCTCGCCCTCCAGGATGTGCCGTTTGAATACCTGTCTCATTTTGTTCGGGTCCATGTGCTCGTACTTGATCGGCTCTTCCCCCAGGACCTCGACTGTAACGAGGGGCTCCCTGCTGCAGATGCCCGCGCATCCCGACGTGGTCACCGCCACGTCGGCGACTCCGGCCGCCCCGATTTCCTTCATCAGGGAATCCAGGACTCCCCTGGCCCCGGATGCGATTCCGCACGTTCCCATATGGACCGTCACCCTGACCCGGAGGTGGCCCGCCCTCAACGAGGTTTCCGCCTTGATCTTTTCCTTGATCTTCTTCAGATCTTCTATCTTGATTTTCGCCATAGTGATTCCCCTCGTCAATTATACTTCTGGAGAGTTTCCTTGAGCTTCGCCGACTTCACTTTTCCGTGCACGTTTTCGTCAACGACGATGACGGGCGCCAGCCCGCAAGCCCCCAGGCAGCGCACTGTTTCGAATGTGAACATCCGGTCGGGCGTTGTCTCTCCTTCCTTGATGCCGAATTCCTTCTCCAGGCTTTCGGAGATCGTTTTCCCGCCCCGGACGTAGCAAGCCGTCCCCAGGCAGACGCGCACGGTATGCTTGCCGCGCGGTGTCATTGTGAAAAAAGAGTAAAAGGTTACGACTCCGAACACCTGCGCAAGGGGCAGGTTCAATCCGCCGGCTATTCTCTCCTGGACGGATATGGGAAGGTAATCGAGCACCATCTGGGCCTCTTCCAGAACGGGAATGAGCCCGCCGGGTTTTCCCTTGAATTTCCGAATTATCCGGTCAAGCTTTTCAATCTGCTCCGGGCTGAATTCTTTCAACAGATCTCCGTTGTCCCTGCTCATGAACTTCCTCCTTCGCGATTTTACGCCGATTTATCTATGCCGATTCCTTCCAGTCCCGATTCGATGTCGCTCTTGATCCAATTCAGTATCTTCGGATTATCGATCGGGACGTCGCCGATCCGGCGGCGAACCTCACGGGTGTCCATAACATAAATCCCGCTTCCGCTCTCGTGCCGGTAAATAAAATCCGTCCGGGGATTTCCGGCAATGACGGCTGCGATCGTCGCAGCTATGTCACCGAGAGGCTGCCGGTCGATATGGCTGAGCCGGAACTCGGCGTTTACTTTTGTTCCCTTCCCTTTTAACGTCTTTACTTCCAGGCCGCCTTCGGCGCGCTCGGCCGCATGTCTGAGCATGGGCAGACCGAGCCCGAACCTGCGGACTGTCTTGGTCGTGAAAAAAGGATCGAGAGCCTGCCGCGCAGTCTCATCGTCCATGCCCTCGCCGTCGTCTTCGATTTCTATCCTGAACCGGTCGCCGGCGCGGTCCTCCGAAATCCGGATCGTGACCAGCCCCGCGCCCGCCCGCGTCGAATTCTCGACGATATCCAGAATATGGAGGGAGAGTTCGATCATCTTCCAAAACTCAGGGAAAGGCGTCCACGACCTTTCGGCCTTTTTCCCCCTTCATCGCCGCTCTCAACTCGGACAGGCTGGGCTCTTTCATGCGGATGGTCGTATAAGCCGAGCCCAGATCACCGAGGCGGTGGGCGTCCGAAGAACGGATAAGCGCATATCCGGATATCCCGGCAAAATTGCGCCGGCAATCAGAGATGGGCGTCCTCGCCGAAACTTCCAGGGCATCGAACCGGATTCCTTCCGGGATGAACCCGAGCTGGCCGAACACGCTGAAGCTTTCGCGATCGATATGGGCGGCGATCGCCAGCCCTCCCGCCCCGCGGATCCGCTCGACCATTTCGCCGAGAGGAATCGTTGTTGCTCCGATCAGCAGATGCGGGTTCATGAATTCGACCTCGTCCAGCTCGTTGACGACCGGCTGGCAGCCGAATACGTCCTCATCGTTCTCGCCGGGCAGCGCGTCGTAAACGGCCCTCTGCACCTCCAGCAGGCCTTCCACGCTGTCAAAGAGCGCCAGGACATGAACTTCCTCGCTGGTCGCTATCTCCATTCCGGGGAAAACAACCAGCGGCTTTCCCGCTGCCGCACGCATCACATAAGAAACGTTCTCCGAAGAGTTGTGGTCGCATACCGCGATCACATCCAGGCCTTCTGCGATGCTCCTTTCAACCAGCGCTTTCGGGTAAATATCAAGGTCCGAACAGGGGGAAAGACACGTATGGACGTGGAGGTCACAGCGGAAATCCTTTAGTATCATAAAGCTAAAAGGCTAAGGGCTAAAGGCTAAGGGCGCCAGGAATTCAAGGGAGCAATTTCCCATCGCTTCAGCCATCAGCGTTCCCGCTGTCTGTTTCTGTTCAAATCGGCTGAGCTCGACTTCCTTTTGCCTTGCGCCTTTTGCCCCCGTTACGGATTCATCAGTCCGTATATTTTCCCGGCCGCTTCGAACCCGTTTATTTCCGTGCCAAGGATGGGAATCCCCTCCTTCCTGGCTCTGGACAGAGTATCCTCCACCGGGATCCCTCCCTGCACCAGCAGGATCGCGGAATGCTCCTTCATCACCGCTACCGCCACGATGTTGGGATGTACCTGCCTCGTTATCCACAGGTCCCCCTCCCGGCTGTTCGCCATGACGTCGCTCAGGAGATCCCCGACGAATCCGCCACGGACCTCCCTTGACAGTCCCTCATCGCAGCAGAGCACCCTCAGATTCAGTTTGCCGGCTATTTCTTCCAGCTTCATAACTTCGCCGCCAGCACCCTCCGCACAAAAAACCAGCCGGCATGCTTCTCATTGCCGGCGGTAAACGGCCAACCGGCCGGCCTACCCGGCTTCGGCCATGTTGATCCTCGTTTTAACGTGAGTCCCCTGCCCCACCTCCGAAGTAATCTCAAGAGAATCGGAGAATTTCTTTATATTGCTCAGCCCCATGCCGGCGCCGAATCCCATTTCGCGGACCATCGGCGTGGCAGTTGAGAACCCTTCCTGCATCGCCAGCTCTATATCCGGAATCCCGGGCCCCTCATCTTTGGCTTCTATGCAGACCGCATCGGGCGTGACGCTGAGCCGGATGGTTCCGCGGAGTGCGTATGAAACTATATTTATTTCGGACTCGTAAGCGATAATAGCCGCCCTGCGGACTACCTCGCTTCCGACCCCGAGATTTTTAAGAATAGATTTTATCCTGCTCGACACATCTCCGGCGTTGACAAAAGTACCGCCCTCAATGGGAAAAAAGTTTTCATATCTTATTTCCGACATCCACCCTGTCACCGCCGACCTTTTCTATACACCCCACGATCCCTTTTTCGTGCAGCCTCCCGGATGTCTCGAACAGAATGTACCGCGTTCTCAGGATCGGGATCTTCAGCTCCTTGGCGAGCCGGACCGTTTCCGCCGGCGGCACTTTTCCCCTCACCAGAATGATCGCCGCGATATCAAGGATATCAGAAGTCCTGACGACTTGAGGGTTGGTCAGACCGGTAAGCAGCAGACTTCCCGGTTTGGCGAAAGCCAGGACATCGCTCATCAGGTCGGCGCTGAAGGCTGTCTTGACCTCTTTCCCGAGCTCGTCGCTTCCCACGAGCACTTCCGCATCAAGAATATCCCTGATTTCAGCGAGAGTCACCGCCTCCCCTCCTTGATTACTCTGCTTTCCCCGGCTTATCCCCCTAATCTTGCGAGATTTTTCTAACACATGCCCTCAGGCGTGTCAATATATTTGTCCCGAAATCCCGAGGTATGCCGATCCAGTACTTATTGAAATAACTGAAAAAAGCTTTTCGGTGATTTTGCTTGACAACGATCTCTTTTTATGGCGTATATGTCCTGACTGAGGGTCATTCTTTGACCTCAATTCATGAAACGAACAAGGTCTGAAAGCGCCATGGGAATCGAAGAGAGAAGGAAGAGAGAAAAGGAAGGCAGAAGGTCGGCAATCCTGAAGGCGGCCCGGAAACTCTTTTTCGAGAAAGGGTTCAAATCCGTCACCGTCGCCCAGATTGCAAAGAAAGCCGAGCTCAGCAAAGGAGCAGTTTACCTCTATTTCAGCAGCAAGGAGGAAATCTATTCCCGGATCCTCCTTTTCGATATCGAGAAGTTTCATGAACGCGTCTCCAGGATCGTTCTGAAGGGCGAATCAGCTTCGAAAATGCTCGAGAATTTCGCCCAGGTCTATATCGACTTCTTTCTCGCCGACAGGGAACTGTTCCGCATCTTAATGGCATACATGGTTCACACCGACCACAACAACCTTTCCGAGGAAATGAACAACTGCCTGATCAGGTCCACCAATAAGACAATCGATACGATCGAGGATATTATCCGCCAGGGCGTCGCGTCCGGGGAATTTCCCCCGCATACGGCCGTCAGGCAGAGCCGGAACGCCCTCTGGGGACTCCTCAACGGCGGGATTTCTCTTCATCTCTTCACCGGAAAAGAGGAATCGAGAGAACAGATGATCCGGTCGACCATCATGACCGGATTGGACCATTATATCCATGGTCTAAAAGAAAACAGGAAACCCCATATCCTGAACCCGGCGACAGGCCTGGCAGGTTGAAGAAAGGAGATTCATATGGGTGATCAGATCATAAACACGCGGGATCAGCAGTTCGTGCTCTACGAACAGCTCGGCATAGAAAAGCTGTTCAAGAAGAAGTACGCGGATTACACCAGGGAAACGGTTGACATGATGCTCAACGAGGCCGAGAAGATGGCCGTCGACGTGATACTTCCCACCTCCGAGGCCGGGGACCGGGAAGGCTGCAAGTTCAAGGACGGCAACGTCACCGTTCCGGAATGCTTCCACGAGGCGTACAAGAAATTCGTGGAAGGCGGCTGGAATTGCGCCATGAGAGACCCGGACTTCGGCGGGCAGTCCATGCCGCTCTCCGTCTCCAACGCCTGCTTCGAATTCTTCAACGCGGCCAACGTCCCCTTCATCATGTACCCGATGCTGACGAACGGCGCGGCCGGCCTCATAGAGATCTTCGGCACGGAGGAGCAGAAGAAAAAATACATGTCCAAGATGTATTCCGGCGAATGGGGGGGCACGATGTGCCTGACCGAACCCGGCGCCGGAAGCGACGTCGGCGCGCTCAAGACGAGCGCCCGGAGACTGCCGGACGGGCGCTTCAGCATCACCGGGACGAAAATTTTCATCTCCTGCGGCGATCACGATCTCACCCCGAATATAATTCATCCCGTTCTCGCCCGGATCGAAGGCGATCCCGCCGGGACCAGAGGCATATCCATCTTCCTCGTTCCCAAGTACAGGGTGAATGACGACGGTTCCCCCGGCGAATTCAACGACGTCCGGACCGGCAATATAGAACACAAAATGGGGATCCGCGGTTCCTCGACCTGCACGCTGAATTTCGGGGACGACGGCAACTGCATCGGCGAGCTGCTGGGCAAGGAGCGCCAGGGGATGATGATCATGTTCCACATGATGAACGAGGCGCGGCTCGAGGTAGGCATGCAGGGACTTTCCCTCGCATCGATCGCCTACCAGAAGTCCGTAGCCTACGCCAAGGACCGGATCCAGGGCACGGCCATCTGGGACATGAAGAACCCGGACGCGAAATCGGTCTCCATTCTCCAGCACCCCGACATCCGCAGGATGCTCCTCTGGATGAAATCGCACGTGGAAGGCATCAGGGCCCTCAATTATTACGCCAGCTTCTGCATGGACAGCGCCCTCGTGGCGGACACGCCGGAGGAAAAGCAGAAATGGCAGGGCCTCGTCGAACTCCTGATCCCCGTTTGCAAGGCTTATTCCTCGGACAAGGGATTCCAGGTCTGTTCGCGCGCGATCGAAGTTTTCGGGGGATACGGCTACTGCTCGGAATACCCCGTCGAGCAGTACCTCAGGGACTGCAAGATCGCAAGCATCTATGAAGGGACGAACGGAATCCAGGCGCTGGACCTCGTCGGGAGAAAGCTCGGCCAGAACAGGGGCGCCAATGTCAAGACGCTCATCGGCGAGATCAACCGCTCCCTCGCGCAGGCCCGCAAGTACCCCGAGCTAAAGCCCTGGCTGGCGTACCTCGAAGAGGCCCTGCAGTCACTTTCCCAGCTCACGCTGCATTTCGGCCAGCTCGGAAAGAGCGCGAGTTTTCTCATCCCGGTGCTGAACGCCACGCCTTACCTTGAGCTGCTCGGGGACGTCGTGTGCGGCTGGCTCCTGTTCGACGCCGCCGCCCTTTCCGCCGGAAAGCTCGAGGCGGCTTACAGGGAAAGGGGCATCGAGGATTCCAGGGCGAATCAGCGGGCGCTGGTTCATGAGAACGGAGATGTCGCTTTCTATAACGGGAAAATCGCCACGGCGAAATTCTTTGCAAGCACCGTTCTCTCGACGGTAAAAGCGCGGTGCGATTCTATCAGATTCGGCGACCGCACGCCGCTGGAAATTGCCGACGAATCGTTTGGAGTCTAACAGAACAATCTGCGGCCGCGGCCGGCATCGCAACAGCCGGCCGCGAAAGCCGATAGCCAGTAAAGGAGGAATAAAATGCCGTTTGAAATAAAAAAAGCCGCGGTTCTGGGAGCGGGCGTAATGGGAGCGGCGATTGCCGCCCATCTGACGAACGCCGGCATTGAATGCGTTCTTCTCGATATCGTTCCCCCCGAGCTCACGGACAACGACAAGAAAAAAGGGCTCACGAAGGACAGCCCGGAGTGGCGCAACCGCTTCGCCGCGGGCGGGCTGGCCAACCTGCTGAAAGCCAAGCCGGCCGGGTTCTATACGAAAAAGAATGCGTCTATGATCCGCACGGGGAATTTCGAAGACCACCTCAAGTGGCTTGCCGGCGCGGACTGGGTCATCGAAGTCGTGATCGAGAACCTGAAGATAAAGCAGGATCTGTTCGCACGCGTGGAGAAAGTCATATCCCCGAATTGCATCGTCACCACGAACACGTCGGGCATTCCGATCAAGGATATCTCCGCCAATTTCGGGCCCAAGCTCAAGGAGCGTTTTCTCGGAACCCATTTCTTCAATCCCCCGCGCTACATGAAGCTGCTGGAGATCATTCCGGGCGCGGAAACCCGAAGGGACGTGGTCGATTTCATGGTCGGCTTCTGCGAAAACGTCCTCGGCAAGGGCGTCGTGATCTGCAAGGACGTTCCCAATTTCATCGGAAACAGGATCGGCGTTTACGACATATCAAATGCAATCAACCTGATGATGAAAAAGGGGATGAGATTCGAGGATCTCGACGCGGTGATCGGGAAAGCCCTGGGAAGACCCGGTTCCGCGGTATTCGGAACGCTGGACCTGGTAGGCCTGGATACCGGATACCACGTCATGAACAATCTGTATGCGGCCGTTCCGGACGACGAGATGCGGGAGCTCTTCAAGCCTTCCGAATTCATGGCCAAGATGATGGAGAAGAAGTGGCTGGGCAACAAAACGAAACAGGGTTTTTACAAGAAATCGAAGGACGCTTCCGGGAAGAAAACGAAGCTCGTCCTGGACTACAACACTTTCGAGTACGTCCCGTTCAAGTCGCCCAAATTCGAGTCCGTCTCGGCCGCCAGGAGAAGCGATGACATCGCCTCTTCCATCAGGACCGTTTTTAACGGAAAGGACGCCGCCGCCGAGCTGGCAAGGGAATATCTCTGCAACAATTTCATTTACGCCGCGAACAGGGTGCCCGAGATCTGCGACACGATCGTGGGCATCGACAACGCCATGAAGTGGGGCTACAACCACGTGCTCGGACCATTCGAGACGTGGGATGCCGTGGGACTGAAAGAGTCCGTACAGGCGATGAAAAAACTCAAGCTCAAAGTTCCCAAGAAGATCGACGAGATGATCAAGGGCGGCTTCGAGTCGTTCTACGCGAAGAAAAAGGACGGCGTCTATTACTACGATTTCGGCAAGAAGAATTACGTGAAGCTCGAGGAAAATCCCCGGATTATCCTGCTGCCCTCCCTGAAGGAAGCCAACAGGCTGATCAAGAGCAACCTGGGCGCCAGCCTGATAGATACCGGCGACGGAGTCGCCTGTCTCGAGTTCCATACAAAGATGAACGCGGTGGACCAGGACATCATCAACATGATTTCCGAGAGCTGCGACATCGTGGAGCGCGATTTCGCCGGCATGATCGTCGGCAATCACGCCCAGAACTTCTCGGTGGGCGCGAATATTTTCATGGTCCTCGTCGCCGTCCAGAAAGGGGACTGGGATGTTCTCGACAAGCTTGTCTCTGATTTCCAGAACGCAAATATGAAAATGAAATACCTGTCCAGGCCGGTCGTGTCCGCCCCGGCGGGAATGGTCCTGGGCGGCGGGTGCGAGATGGCGATCCACGCGGCCCGCGTCCAGGCCTGCGGTGAAACATATATGGGCCTGGTGGAAGTAGGCGTCGGCGTTATTCCGGCGGGCGGCGGCACAAAGGAGCTTATGGTCCGCATGACCGAAGGAATTCCGGACGGCGCGGTGGCGGCCGGATTGAACATGCAGCAGTTCTATGCCAAGGTGTTCGAAAATATCGGCATGGCGAAGGTGGCCACGAGCGCCGCCGAGGCGATGGAACTCGGGTATTTGAGAAAGACGGACGGGATCAGCCTCAACCGCGACCAGCAGCTCTGGGACGCCAAGCAGGCCGTTCTCGGACTCGCACGGTTCTACCGCAAGCCGAAACCGGCGATGATTCCCGTCATGGGAGAGAATTTCCGCGGCATGTGCGACGCCATGCTGTTCAACATGGCGCACGGCAATTTCATCTCGGAACACGACGCGCACATCGCCAGGAAACTCGCTTTCATACTTTCGGGCGGCGATTGCGCCGAGGGAACTTTCGTAACGGAGCAGGAGATCCTGGATCTGGAACGGGAAGCCTTCCTCAGCCTGATCGGGGAGCAGAAAACACAGGACCGGATCATGCATATGCTCAGCACGGGCAAGCCGCTGCGGAACTGAGATCCCGACGGTAATCATGAAAAATTGAACATTTTGCAAGGAGGATAATCATGCGAGATGCCGTAATAGTTGAAGCAGTCAGGAGTCCCGGCGGGCGCTATAAAAGGGGCGGTCTGGCGAATACCCGGGGAGAAGAGATCGGAATCCAGGTTGTCAGGGGATTGATAGCCCGCTTTCCGCAGCTCAAGCCCGAGGATGTGGACGATCTGATCGTAGGCTGCGCTTTTCCGGAAGCGGAGCAGGGCATGAATTTCGGAAGAGTAATCTCCCTGGGGGCGGGACTGCCGATTTCGACCTGCGGGATGACCATCAACCGCTTCTGCTCGTCGGGACTGCAGTCGATCGCGGACGCCACCGCGAAAATCCGGGCCGGCTGGTCCGACGTGATCATCGCCGGCGGATGCGAGACGATGTCGCACATCCCGATGGGCGGGTCCGCCTTCCGTCCGGATCCCGACTGGGGAAACCGTCCGAACACGTACGTTTCCATGGGAATAACCGCGGAAAACGTCGCCGCGCGGTACGATATTTCCCGCGATGACCAGGACAAGTTCGGCGTGGAAAGCAACCGGAGGGCTTACGAGGCGATCAAGTCCGGGAAATTCAAGGACGAGATCATCCCCATTGAGGCGTACCGGTACGTTGTCAAGAAAGGCAAAAGGGTCCGGGAAAAAGTCCGATTCGAAACGGACGACGGCGTAAGATGGCCGACTACGGCGGAAGACCTGAATAAACTGAGGCCGCCTTTCAAGCAGGGCGGTTCGGTCACGGCCGGCAACTCTTCCCAGATGACCGACGGCGCCGCCTTCTCCCTGGTCACGAGCGCCGAAAAAGCGAAGCAGCTGGGGCTGAAGCCCCTGGCGAAGCTTGCCTATTTCGCGGTCGCCGGCTGCGAGCCGGACGAAATGGGCGTCGGTCCGGCCTACGCGGTCCCGAAGGTTTTGGGGATGGCGGGACTCAAAACGAAGGACATAGACCTGTTTGAGTTCAACGAAGCCTTTGCCTCCCAGGCGCTCTACTGCGTGCGCAAGCTCGGGCTGGAGGACCGGTACTGGGCGGGGGACGTCAATCCCAACGGCGGCGCGATCGCCCTGGGGCATCCGCTGGGCGCCACCGGCGCAAAACTCACCGCTCAGGTTCTTCACGAAGCGAAAAGGCGCGGAGCTAAACGCTGTATCGTAACAATGTGCATCGGCGGAGGAATGGGCGCCGCCGGCCTGTTTGAAATGATTTAGTTGCAGTTGCTGTATCCCTCCTCAACCTCCTGGAAGGGGCCGCGGATTCCGCGGCCCCTTTTTTGGGGTCGGGTCTTGTGGGCCTGTTGCCCAAATAAACTCATTTATACTTTCAATGTCCGGCGGTCGGGTCG
>ERZ795058.381-NODE-381-length-69912-cov-22.411011_pt1 | contig 69912 bp, 63 predicted proteins | sample MGYA00375142_ERZ795058 | MGnify/ENA primary metagenome ERZ795058 (study PRJEB30187, sample SAMN05720210) | activated sludge metagenome | isolation source: anaerobic digester from wastewater treatment plant | place: Japan | collected 2015-04-20 ... | reverse complement strand
GTTATCGATGTTAATAATGGCCTTGATGGAGATGGGCCGATGTCAATTGAAAGAAGCGGTTGTGTACCTATGGGACCTCTATATCAAATGTGCTTTTCTGGTAAATATACATTAGAAGAAATCAAACAAAAAAATTATGGAAAAGGGGGAATTGTTTCCTATCTTCATACCAATGATGCTAGAGAAATTTTAAAACGCATTGAACAAAAAGATACCTATGCTAAATTAATATTCGATGCGATGATATACCAATTAGCAAAAGAAATCGGAGCCTGTGCAACAGTCTTGAAAGGAGATGTTGATTACATTGTTTTAACGGGTGGCTTAGCAAATAGTGAATATTTGGTTCAAGAAGTAAAAGAAAGAGTTGCCTTTATTGCACCACTTCTTGTTTATCCAGGTGAAAACGAAATGCTTTCTCTTGCTCAAGGAGTATTACGAGTGCTAAAAAAAGAGGAAGAAGTAAAAGAATTTATTGCTGACTAGTTATATGATCAGTTTTTTTAAAGAAACATTATGAAAGCGTTTACTAAGATTTCAAAATATGCTATAATAAGAATGAAAATGGAGGAGGAATATTTTGAATAAGTTTGACTATATGGCTAAATATGGCTATGAACAATTGATCTATTTTTATGACAAGGAAACAGGGTTAAAGGGTATTACTTGTATTCATGATACGACGCTTGGCCCAGCTCTTGGTGGGACGAGACTGTGGAATTATGCTTCTGAAGAAGAGGCAGTAGAGGATGCTTTAAGGCTTGCTAGAGGAATGACATATAAGAATGCCGTTGCTGGTCTTAATCTTGGTGGAGGTAAAACTGTTCTAATCGGTGATCCAGAAAAGGTTAAATCTGAAGCTTATTGGCGTGCATTTGGTCGTTATGTTCAATCATTAAATGGTCGATATATTACAGCAGAAGATGTTAATACCAATACAGAGGATATGGATTATATTGCGATGGAAACAAGTAATATTACTGGTTTAAAGAAAACTTCTGGTGACCCATCCCCATTTACTGCATCAGGTGTCTACTGGGGAATGAGAGCTTCTTGCTTAGAAATGTATGGTTCAGACGAATTAAAAGGCAAAAAAGTTCTTGTTCAGGGAGTTGGTCAAGTGGGTTACAATCTTGTGAAGTTTCTAGTGAATGATGGTGCCAAGGTATTTGTTACCGATATCAAGAAAGCAAAACTTGATCGTGTTGCTAGTGATTTCCCTGTTACAATTATTTCTCCAGAAGATATTTTTAAAGATACCTATGATATTTTTGCTCCATGTGCATTAGGAGCCATCATTAATGATGAAACAATTCCTCAATTTAAGTTTAAGATTATCTGTGGAGCAGCGAATAATGTTCTAAAAGAAGAACGCCATGGTGTTGTATTACAAAATCTAGGAATTTTGTATGCACCAGATTATGTTGTGAATGCTGGTGGAGTCATCAATGTTTATCAAGAAATTTTAGGATATGATCCTGAAGAAGCAAAAAGAAAAGTAAAAAGAATCTATAATAAAGTATTAGAGATATTTAAAATAGCAAAAGAAAAAGAAATTACGCCTGCTCAAGCAGCCAATCATCTTGCAGAAGAACGAATTCGAGTAATTCGTAACATTCGAAGCAATTATATAGTACGCAAATGAAAGACCCTTTAATTATTGTCGTTGGTCATTTTGGTAGTGGAAAATCAGAATTTGCTGTCAACCTTGCACTAAAACTAGCCAAAGAACAATCAGTTTGTTTAGCAGATTTAGATATTATAAACACCTATTTTCGTTCGCGAGAAATAAGAGAAATTTTAATACAAGAGCAGATTGAAGTGCTTTCCGATACTTTTAATTCTATCAAAGGATTAGATATGCCCTATCTATCCCCAGCGATTAAAGGCAGAATAGTGAAACGAGATAAATTAGTAATCCTAGATTGTGGCGGTGATACTAATGGAATTAAAGTATTAAAGCAATATTATGATGATATTGTTGATCAACCATATGAAATGTGGATGGTCATTAATGTCTTTCGTCCAGAAACAAGCAATGCAAAGCAAATATTTAAAATGATGCAAGCATTGAAAAGCGAATCAGGATTAGAGGTTACTGGGTTTATTAATAATAGTAATTATCTTAAAAGCACTACAATCGAAGATATGAAAGCTTCGAATCTAATCATGAAAGAAGTAGTTGCATTAACCAATATTAAAGTAGTTTATACTTCAGGAGTGGAATCATTGATGCAACAATTACCAATTGATATCCTAGGTGAAAAGTTTCCCCTAAAGATATTATTACGAGAAAAATGGCTTTAAGGAGATTGATATGGCAAAGGGTAAAATCGAAGTAGCAATAGAACGCTGCAAAGGCTGTGGCTTATGTGTAGCTGCATGTCCGCTTAATTTGTTAGAATTAGATACCAAAACATTAAATTCGAAGGGATATCAACCGATGCGCATCCATACACCAGAAAAATGTATTGGTTGTGCGAATTGTGCAATGATGTGTCCTGATGTTGTTATTACTGTTTATCGATTGGATTAAAAATATCTTTTAAATAATGTAATTGATATAATAAAAAATATTTTTATTGGGGGAATATACAAATGGCAAAATTAATGATGAAAGGGAATGAAGCTATGGCTTTGGCTGCATTAAAAGGTGGCTGCAAAGCGTTTTTTGGCTATCCGATTACACCGCAAAGCGAGCTTCCAGAATATTTGTCTCGGTATATGAGAGACTATGGTGGAGTATTCTTACAAGCAGAATCAGAAATTGCAGCAATTAATATGGTTTATGGTGCTAGTGCAGCAGGTGTTAGAGTGATGACATCCTCATCTTCACCAGGAATTGCTTTAAAACAAGAAGGAATTAGCTATATGGCTGGTTCAGAATTACCAGGAGTGATTATCAATGTTATGCGAGGTGGCCCTGGCTTAGGAGGAATCCAACCTTCCCAAGCGGATTATAAACAGGTTACTCGTGGGGGCGGTAATGGGGATTATTATTGTTTAGCTTTTGCTCCTGAATCACTTCAAGAAACAGTAGATATTATTAAAGAATCATTTGATTTATCGGATATTTATCGTAACCCTGTTATGATTGCTGTTGATGGTTTGATTGGTCAAATGATGGAACCCGTAGATGTTGATAAAGAAATAAAGAAGCGTTGGATTCCAGAAAATAATTGGGCAACGAATGCCACAATGGGACAGAGACAACGCCGAATTGTCAATTCATTATATTTAAATACTCCTGAATTAGAAGCACATTGTATTCATTTACATCATAAATATCAAAAAATGAAAGAAAATGAACAACGCTATGAAATCGTTCATGGGGAAGATGCAGAAATAATAATAGTCGCATATGGAACAATGGCACGTATTTGTCGTAGTGCCATTGAGGAACTCCGTGAACAAGGAATTAAGGTTGGATTACTTCGACCAATTTCCATTTGGCCATATCCCGAAAAAGCATTTGACAATTTATCTTCAACAGTAAAAGGGTTATTGGTATGCGAATTATCGATGGGACAAATGCTTGATGATGTTAAGATTGCCAATAAAGGGCGCTTGCCAATTTCGTTCTTTGGACGAAGTGGAGGTATGATTCCCGAAACAGAAGAAATTATGAATGCAGTTATCAAAATGCGGGAGGGGTTAGTCAATGAGTAAAGTAATCTTTCAAAGGACGAAAGCCTTAACTGACAATGAATTTTCATATTGTGCAGGTTGCACTCATGGAATTATTCATCGACTTGTAGCAGAGGTATTAGAAGAACTAAACTTAACAGATAAAGCAATCGGAATATCTCCAGTAGGCTGTGCCGTAACCAATTACAATAACTTCAATTGTGATATGGTTCAAGCTGCACATGGTCGTGGTCCCGCAGTTGCTACGGGGTTAAAACGAGTTTTACCAGATCGCATTGTCTTTACTTACCAAGGAGATGGCGATTTAGCATCAATCGGAACCGCAGAAATAGTACATGCAGCCCATCGGGGAGAAAAAATAACGGTTATATTTGTTAATAATGCAATCTATGGTATGACTGGAGGACAAATGGCTCCAACTACATTAATTGGACAAAAAACGTCAACATCACCATTTGGACGCACGAAAGAGCAATCTGGTTTACCAATTAGAATATCTGAATTGTTAGCAACCATCCCTGGAGCAGCGTATATTGAGAGAGTATCTGTTCATAATCCTGCCCATGTTAGGCGAGCAAAACAAGCAGTAAAACGAGCTTTTCAAACACAAATAGATCAAAAAGGATTTTCTTTGATTGAATTTATCTCTACTTGTCCTGTTAATTGGGGAATGACACCAAGTCAAGCACTAAAATGGGCAGAGGAGAATATGATACCCTATTATCCACTAGGAGTGTTTAGGGATGATACCAAGGAGGAAGGACAATGATTTCTGAAAAAATTATATGTGCTGGCTTTGGCGGTCAAGGAGTTATGTTAATAGGTCAATTATTAGCATATGCAGCGAATGAGAGGGGATTTAATACCTTATGGTACCCATCCTATGGACCAGAAACAAGGGGAGGCACTGCCAACTGTTCGGTTACTATTTCTGAAGTACCTGTGAATTCTCCCGTGATTTCAAAAGCGGATACGGTAATTGTTATGAACAAACCATCCTTGGAAAAGTTTGAAGACAAAGTAAAGCCACTGGGTAAATTATTAGTAAACTCATCGCTAATAGATCAAAAAAGTGTGAGAACAGATATTGAAGTATTTTATATACCAGTGAATGAAATAGCAGGTAAACTGGGTAATTTTAAGGTAGCAAACATGGTGATGCTAGGAGCATATCTTGCAAAAACACTACTATTTGATGATCAATTGATTATCAAATTATTGGAAAAACTATTTGGAGAAAAGAAAGCTCATTTAATTAGCCTTAATCAAGAAGCAATCACCGCTGGTAGAGAGTATTACAATCAAAACTACAAATAAGGCGTAAAGAGAAAAACAATAAGAGTTACGATAGTGACTCTTTTCTTTTATTAGGATAAAAAAGGATATATGGTTGACTGAGAACCGATAAAATGGTAAAATTTTAACAAGGATGTAAAAGAATCGCTTTATATTCAAGGAAAGGAACCAATATGAATTTCTTAAAGAAAAACTTAAAATCATTTTTGTTTTTATTATCTTTTGTTGCCACAGTTTTTATTTCAATGGCAATTGCAAATGGAATCCAAAAAGATTTCGGAAACATTGCTGTGACCATGGGAACATTTGAAACAACCTATCAAACCATAGATGGGGAAGAAAAGACTGGAGAAATCTCTTATAAGTTGTATACTCCAAAAACAGCAACATCAACAAATAAAGCAAGCGCTGTGTTATTATTACATGGATATCAAAATGACCACGAAACATCAGCTGCTTATGCATTAGAACTAGCAAGAAGAGGAATTGTTGTTATGGCTATTGATGAATTTGGTCATGGAGCAACTACCATTAGTTTAATTAATCGTGGCTATGTGAATCACAAGGTTACTGTTAACTTTGGAACAGATTCTGAAGAAAATGGTACGTTTGTTGAAATAGGTGGACCAGAAAGATATAAAATAATGATGAACTTTTCTAACATGAAGTTCTTCCTTGATAAATATTCGAAGGATGAAGAAGGAAATCAAATTTTAGATTCCTCTATGGGAGGAATTGCTGCTTATGCATATTTATCTGAATTATCCTATGTTGATAATAGCAAGATGGCAGTCTCGGGTCACTCGATGGGTACTTGGGCTTCTTGGAGTGTAAGTGCTGGTTTTTCTGGGACTGATATTGAACCCAAAGCAACCATTCTTCAAGCTGGAGAATTATTCACGAAAGATGCTTATGATAATGCTAATATTCATTTTAATAATGTTTTACTTTTAACGGCAAAATGGGATGAATTTAATATGTTCCGTGATTATAGCAAACAAACTGTGAATGATTCCATCATTCAAAATGAAATAACTAGTGAATTCTTGGGTGTAACTCAAGGAAACGGGGAATGGAATACTACCTATGGAGATTTTAGTGATGGAACAGCTCGTCGTAGGGAACTGGTAATGACGAATCACCGTCTATTAACTCATAATAAAAAAGCCATTGCAACAACAATTGATTGGCTTGATCAAACCATTGGAACAAACACGACATTAGAAAATTCTAATCAAGTATTTTTGGTAAAAGAATGTTTGATATTAGTTGCAACATTAGCAGCACTTGCTAGTATGTTGGCATTATTCACCATTTTGATTAAAATACCATTTTTTAGTTCAATTGCTCATCCAGAAATTATTTCTGAAAGAGCAAAAAATGTCAAGGTAGGATGGAAATGGTGGAAAGGTGCTATCATTACTATATTAATTGCAGGACTATCTTATCCTTTTATGACACAACTTGGACATGGCTTATTACCACTACCTGAAACAACAGTCTATCGAATGACAATCGGAAATGGCTTCTTATCATGGTATTTATTTTTAATTATTGTTATGCTACTAACAACGATTCTTCCATGGAGAAAAGCAAAAAGATTAAATATACCAAAGGATTATTGTGATTTAGGGTTATCCACTTTAGAAAATAAAGATCATTTTGATTGGATATTACTTGGGAAAAGTACTATCGTGGTTTTATGTATGGTTGCTTTCATGTATATTCAATGTATTATTTGTGAGAAAGCATTTATGCTAGACTTTAGATTTATTTGGCCATTCTTCAAAGGGTTTAGTCTAGAAAGATTCTTCCAATTCTTAGCATACTTACCGATTTTTATTGTATTCTTTATTTTAAATAATTCAAAAATATTTGCCCAGATGAGAAATAGCGGAGCAGACAAACCAGGATTGAAAGGCTTTCTATCTTGCTGGTGGCGTAATGCATTATTAATGGTAGGAGGAATCCTAATTTTAATCCTAATTGAATATATTCCGTTTTTTATCGGTGCTGGTCCAGGAGCTGACCTTTTATTCAGTTCAACATTTGGTGGACCATTTATGTCGCTTATGATTGTCTTTGTTCCTCAAGTACTTGTATTTAGCGTAATTTGCACATATACCTATCGAAAAACAGGCAGTGTCTATGTAGGTGCGATGACCGTTGCTACCTTGGCGTGCTGGATTATCACTGGTGGATCGGCAATTTTATAATTTGTTAATGATAAAAGAAGGTTGTAAATAAAGCATCAATCAAAATTGTTTTCAATTTTATCATTAGATGTTAAATGATGTTTATTTGAAATTAGGGCTTGTAATTTGCAAACCTCAGATGATTTTCTCACTGACTTTTTTAAAATTCTTGCTTACTCTTGAAAAGGTTTTTAAATCGTGTTAAAATATAGTAGTTTTGCAATAAGAGGAGTGAAAATATGGAAAAATTCTTTGTTTTAAGTACTATTGTAATTTCAATAATTGCTTTTGCCTTTGCTTTTTGGTTATATTCTTGGGTATCAAAACAACCATCAAGTAATAAGAAAGTGGCTAGTATTGGCGAACTAATTCGTAAAGGCGCCAACACATTTTTAAAGAAAGAATACATTGTTCTAGCTAAGTTTACTGGAATCGTCGCAGTTTTGATTTTTATTTTTTTACCTGAGCCAATTTGGAAGGGTAAAATTCTTGACAATCTGACGATATTTATTGCTTATTTATTTGGAACCGGTCTAAGCGCTCTTGCAGGGAAAATTGGTATTCAAGTGGCGACTATTGCAAATATAAAGACCGCTGAGGCCGCTCAAAAGGGAATTCAACCGAGTTTCTTAAGTGGTTTTAGAGGCGGTGCAGTCATGGGAATGGCTGTTGTTGGAGCATCATTATTAGGTGTTGCTTTGGTATTTTTATTGACTAAAAATACTACAGCCCTATTAGGATTTAGCTTTGGTGCTTCAAGCTTAGCATTATTTGCGAAAGCAGGTGGTGGTATATTCACTAAAACAGCAGATATTAGTGCTGACTTAGTTGGAAAAGTTGAATTGGGTATTCCTGAAGATGACCCAAGAAATCCTGCGGTAATAGCTGATAATGTTGGTGATAATGTCGGTGATGTAGCAGGAATGGGTGCCGATTTGTTTGATTCAAACGTTGCTTCTTTAGCTGCAGCATTAGTCATGGCTGTTGCTTTGGGTGGAGTAGACAGTAAAAATGTAATGATCGTATTTTGCTTTGCAGCAATTGGATTACTTGCTTCTATTATTGGTGTTGGCACAGCAAAAATGGGTAAAAAAGGAAATCCTACTCATGCATTAAATATGAGTACTTATATTACAACAGCGATTTTCATCGTCTTGACCTTTCTCGCAACATTGATTTTTAAATTCGAATGGCGTATATGGGGAGCATCAGTAGTAGGTTTATTGGTAGGTGTTGTTATTGGAATAACAACAGATTACTTTACCAATGATGAACGTAAGCCTGTACGTAACGTTGCAAAAGCTAGCGAAAGTGGACCAGCATTTACAATTATTAATGGCGTAAGTTATGGCTTCCTAAGTGTTTTACCAGCGATGATAGGAATTGCTATTTCTGCGTTAGCTGCATATAAACTATGCGAACCATTAGGACCAAATTATGGAATGTTTGGAATTTCAATGGCGGCTGTAGGAATGTTGTCAATTGTTGGTATGATTATCAGTAACGATGCTTATGGACCAATCGTCGATAACGCTCGTGGACTTGTAGAAATGGGTAATCTGGGAGAGACTGCTCTTGAAATTACAGATAGTCTTGACTCAGCTGGTAATACAGTTAAAGCTGTTACAAAAGGCTTTTCTATTGGAGCAGCTGGATTAACCGTTATTGCTTTGCTTGGGGCATTCATGAGTGAAGTGAATACAAAAGCAGGAGAAGAAATAATAAAGGGATTTGATGTTATGGATCCAGTTGTCTTCTTTGGTTTATTAGTAGGTGCAGCTGTACCGGCAGTATTTAGCGCCTTATTGATGTTAGGCGTAAATCGTAATGCGGAAAGAATGGTAAAAGAAATACATCGTCAGTTCCAAGAAATTCCTGGATTAATAGAAGGAAAAGAAGGAGTTCAACCAGAGTATGATAAGTGTATCGCAATTGCTACTACCGGAGCTTTAAGAGAGTTAATTCCTGCAGGATTATTTGCAATTGTGATTACTATTCTTGTTGGATTTATTGGTGGTGTGAAAGCCGTTGGCGGATTCCTGGTAGGAAACATCGTTAGTGGTCTATTACTAGCATTGTTTATGAGTAATAGTGGTGGTTTATGGGACAATGGAAAGAAATATGTTGAATCTGGAAATTGTGGTGGTAAGGGAAGTCCAGCTCATAAAGCAGCAGTTGTAGGCGATACTGTTGGTGATCCATTTAAGGATACAGCAGGTCCAAGTATCAATACGCAAATTACTGTTGTTAGTTTACTAGCTAGTTTACTAAGCACTATTTTCTTAGCATTATCAATTTTCTAATAATCTTAATGATTTTAAGAGAGCATCAAATAAAACTTCTTAATATATAGATTGAAAAAAGACAATCAATTATCAGAGCGTTGACAAAATCAACGCTCATTTTTTAATTTTTGTAAGTATTACCCTTTTTTATATACTATTTTTATAGAAACGTATTATTATAAGATTAAAAAAAGAGCATCTTAATGGAATAAATAATCAATATCTATTATAATATAGATGTATATAAAATACAGGAGGATAATATGTTAAAAGAAAATGTTACTAAATTATTAAATGAACAAATTAATAAAGAAATGTATTCAGCATACCTTTATTTTGATATGGCAAACTTCTATGTGAATAAAGGAATGAATGGATTTGCAAATTGGTTTAATATTCAGGCAAAGGAAGAAATGGATCATGCTTTGCTATTTGTTAAGTATTTACAAAACAATGGATTTGAAGTCACTTTGTCAGCGATTGCCAAACCAGATAAGAAGTATAAAGATTTAAAGGAACCTTTAGTAGAAGCGTTAAAGCATGAAGAATATGTTACAGATTCAATCAATAAAATTTATACAGAAGCATTAAAAGTTTCTGATTATCGTACCTTAGAATTCTTAAACTGGTTTATTAAAGAACAAGGCGAGGAAGAAAAAAATGCAAATGATTTAATTGTTGCTTATGATCTACATGGAAATCGAGGAATGTTTGCACTGGATAACAAATTGGGAGATCGCACATATACGGCACCTTCTCTTCAATTGGACTAGAGCATAATAAAAGATACTATTTCTTACGGGAAGTAGTGTCTTTTTATTTTTGTTTAGATAATGTAACTTGTTAGTTGTTTTAATGTTATGATACTAAATTGAACCTAGTTAAATGAAAATGAAAGATTTTCTATAGGATAAGGTTGTTTTAAAAGTCAAAACATGATAAAATTATTCTACAAATTGGAGATGCCATTGATGAAGAAAATAATTTATTTTTACTTGCCTCTTTGCCCTTTTTGTCACGAAGCAGATCAATACTTTAAGGAAAGCATTAACGAAAATGCGAGATTTAAGGAGTTAGAAATCATTCGCATTAATGAAGCAAAAGAAGTGAAAGTTGCCAATAGTTATGACTACTACTATGTTCCTTGCTTTTGGCTTGACCAACAAAAAATTCACGAAGGACCAGTAACAAAAGCAAAAATCAAAGAAATCTTGTTAATGGCACTTGAATAATTAGAGTTTAAACTAATACTTACAAAAAAGATGGATGTATGATATAATGAATTAGTCAAATCTATCGTAGAATGCATATTTATATAGTGATAGATTCATTATTCTAGCTGATAACTTTAGTGATAAAGTATATTTATGCTACATTATGCTAAGGTAAGTTCTCTTTAAAAAACAATTTAGGAAGTGATCAAATGGGTCTTATTGAAACGATAAATCTAATTATTGGCATTGTATTTTTTGCATGCTACTCATATCAATTTTTCTTCATTATCATTCCGTTTGTGATAAAACCAAAGCCGCATAAAGAAATAAAATATCACAAGTACGCCATTTTAATCCCTGCAAGAAATGAAGAGTTAGTAATCAAACAATTGCTAGATAGTATTTTAGAACAAACCTATCCTCAAGATTTAATTACCACTTTCGTTGTTGCTGATAATTGTAATGATAATACGGCTTCTGTTGCAAGAAGTAAAAACGTAGTGGTTTTAGAACGAGAGAACAAAGAGTTTCGGGGAAAAGGATATGCGTTAAATTACTTATTTGAATATATTAAAACAACCTATTCTTATGATGAATTTGATGGATATTTTGTATTTGATGCGGATAATGTATTGGAGAAAAACTATATTGAAGAAATGAATAAGGGATTTTCTGACGGATATAAGATTCTTACCAGTTATCGTAACTCGAAAAATTATGGAGATAATTGGGTTTCTGCTGGTTATGCTTTGTGGTTCCTAAGAGAAGCAAAATATTTAAATTATAGTCGTTTTCTTCTTAATACAAGTTGTGCAATTTCGGGAACTGGATTTTTGTTCAGCAAAGAAATTGTTGTAAAGAATGATGGTTGGAAATATTACTTGTTAACGGAAGATATTGAGTTTACGGTTAGTAATGTAATTAACGGTGAAAAAATAGGATATTGTGGCAAAGCAATATTTTATGATGAACAGCCAACAAAGTTTCGCCAATCATGGAAACAAAGAATGCGCTGGGCTCGTGGCTATCTTCAAGTTTACCGAAAATATGGATGGGCGATGATTAAAGGAGCACTTAAAGGTAATTTTTCTTGCTATGATATGAGCATGACGACGATGCCAGCAATCGTTCTAACAATTATTTGCTTTATAACTAACATCGTTAATTTAATCATTGGAATAGTTTTAAAAACTCCGATTTGGTTAACTTTAAAACCATTTCTCGATGTTTTTATTAGTGTTTATCTTACTATGTTCATCCTTGGAGCGATAACAATTATCAGTGAATGGAAAAAGATTCATACTAGTGCTTTTAGAAAGATTTTGTTCGGCTTCACATTTCCCATATTTATGATGACATATATTCCAATATCTTTTGTGGCTTTATTTAAGAAAGTTCGTTGGGAACAAATTGAACATAGAAAAGCAATGACATTAGTAGATATCAAGAAAAAAGGTAAAAAATAACAGGGCTCTAAAAGAGTCTTTTCCTTTAATATAGTAAAAAATTATGTAACAGCAAATTACGAGGAGGATATTATGCATCCAGTTTTATTATATATAATAATTTTCGTAGCGAAAATTATTGAAGTAACCATTGGTGTTTTAAGAATGGTTTTAATAACAAAAGGAGAAAGAAAACTGGCAACAGTAATTGCTTTTTTTGAAATTGTAATTTGGTTGTTGGTCGTATCTACAGTATTAGTTGACATTACTGAAGATCCATTTAAAGTGCTTGCCTATGCAGCGGGTTTTGCTTTTGGTCAAATGTTTGGATCATTATTAGAAGATAAAATAGCGCTAGGGAACATTAGAGTTGAAATCATTGCTGATGAAGACATTGGGATAAAACTTGCTAATCATCTTCGAGAAAACAAGTTTGGTGTTACAACAATAGAAGCATCAGGAATGACACATAAGAAAATGATTATTTTTCTTTATGCTGCTCGTAAACAAATGAAAAACATTCTGAATTTATGTAATGAAGTTTCTAAGGACTTAGTAATAACGGTTGACGATATTAGACCGCTTGCTGGTGGATATTATAAAATAAGAAAATAGAATGGGATATCCTCAAGTTAGATATTTATGATTTTCAAAAGAATTAAAACAGAACTAAAATAAGGTTTGGAAGGAATGATATGAAAAAACATAAAAGAATTCAAATACTGAGATGGATTGCTCGTGCTGTTGGACTTGTTTTTGTTGGAACGCTGTTCCTTTTCTTTATTGGTGAGAAAATTTGGGATAAGATGAACACGTTAACATGGCTAGATATCCTGTTATTGTTATGTATTTTGTTTTTTATGATTGGAGTATTTTTGGGTTTCTGGCGAGAACTTTGGGGAGGAATTGTAATTATTGCGAGCATTTTCGCTTTTAATATTATCGATATTATTGCTTCTGCTAGTTTTGAGTGGCAATTTCAATTATGGTTTTTATTGATACCGGGAATTTTATATCTAATCAATTATTTTTTGTCTTTGAAAAAGCAAAAAAATGAGGAGTAAAAGCTCCTTTTTTTTATTGCAATTATAATGATATTTGCTTTTCTCAACAAATATGATATAATATTTGAAGTAATAAAGGAGATATTATCATGATCTATTTTGATTATTCAGCAACCACTCCTGTTGATAATAAGGTTTTAAACGCTTTTTGTGAAGCATCAAAAAGTTTTATTGGTAATGCAAATTCTCTCCACACGTTAGGAGTGAAATGTAAAAACCAGCTTTCACAAGATAGCAAAGAGATTCTAAAAAATCTTAACCTTGATGAAAATGAATATGAAATTATATATACAAGTGGTGCCTCTGAGGCTAATAATCTAGCAATCAAAGGGTATGTTGAGAGATTTACTACTGATAAACGGATTATTACCACCAGTTTTGAACATCCATCAGTAACTGCACCAATTGGTTATTTACAAAATAAAGGTTATCAAATTGATTTTGTATCAACAAATAAAAAGGGATTAGTCGATTTAACTAGTTTAGAAAAGTTAATCACAGATAAAACAATTTTAGTATCGATTGTTTCTGTTAATAGTGAAATCGGGATTAAACAACCGATTACTGAAATAGCTCAACTTTTAAAAAAGTACCCCCAAATAATTTTTCATTGCGATGTTACACAAAGCATGGGAAAAGTAGAGGAGAATTGGGGAAAGATAGATATGATGAGTTTTTCCGCTCACAAATTCTATGGCGTTAAGGGGGTTGGAGCTTTAATCAAGAAAAAAGAGATTAAACTAATTCCTCAAATTCATGGAGGAACCAGTACTTCAAAGTATCGTAGTGGCACACCATTTCATCCCTTGGTACATTCAATGGCATATGCATTAAAATTAGCAACAGAAAATTTTCTTGAACGATATCAAAAAACAAAAGAAATGAATGAATATTTAATTAATGAACTTTCTAAAATCTCCGAGATAAGAATAAATAGCAATGAATATGCGATTCCTCATATTGTCAATTTTAGTATTCTAGGAAAGGATAGTATCGAGATTGTTGAATACTTGAGTCAAAAAGAAATCTATATTTCTAATCACACTGCTTGTTCAAGTAAACAAACCATGTCGCTAGCTGTTTATCATTTAACAGGGGACAAAGAATTGGCATTATCGAGTGTTAGAGTTAGTTTGGCTCATTTAACAACACCGACTGAAATTGATGCTTTAATTAATGCAATCAAAGAGATGGTGAACTAAATGGAGCTTATACTGATTACTGCTGTTTGGTGTACAAGTTGTCTTATTATGAAACCACGTTATCAAGAACTAGCAAAAAAACATAGAATAACCAATTTTACCGAACTAGATTTTGATATGGATGAAGAAAAAGTTGATCATTTAAACATTGGACATACTTTACCTGTTTGTATAATTATAAAAGAAGAAAAAGAAGTGAAGAGAATCATCGGTGAAAAGAAAACAAAAGAAATCGAAAAGATATTTGAGGATTTTTTAAATGAATAAGAAAATATTAAGGTTACTATTTATTTTATCTTTGTTTTTTTTCTTTTCTTGTTTTAGTTTATTAGCGAAAACCGACAATAATCAGGTAATCCCAATTCACTTTTTTCACAATACTACTTGTTATAATTGCACTGAAGAAGAAAAATACTTGTTGTCATTACCAGAAGAATATAATATTGAGATTATATACTATACCATGGATGATGAGGATAGTCATAAAGCACAAGCGAATAAAGACCTGTTCTATCGTGCAGCTGAAATTTTCGATATTGAAAAAAGAATAGTCGTTCCATTTACTGTTATTGGAGGAAAGAGTTTTATCGGATTCAATGAAAACATTAAGAATGAGATGCTTACATATATTGAAAAATATCAAACAAGTAGTTTTGTAGATGTCATTCAAAAATTGATTAATAATGAAACAATTGATCCAAATGATATTGAAGTCAGTGAAGAAAGTTATATTACAATTCCTATTATTGGAAAGGTGGATGTGAAGAATTTTTCGCTATTATTAATCGCCATGGTAATGGGATTTGTAGATGGAGTTAATCCCTGTGCAATGTGGATACTTATATTCTTGATTACGATGTTAATCCCTACAGGGAACAGAAAAAAGATTTGGTTATATGGAGGAGTCTTCCTCATAGTATCAGCGCTATTTTATTTTGTTGTTATGATGGCTTGGATAAAGATAGTGGAGTTGATTGCCGCCAAACAAGTATTTATTATTATCATCGGTATTTTTGCTTTATGTGCTGGTGGATATAATGTTTATCGTTATATCAAAGCGACGATTAAGCAAGAAGAGGGTTGTGATGTAACAAATCCTACACAACGCCGTAAAATATCAAGCAAAATAAGGAAAATCATCAATGAGAAAAGCATTCTTATTGCTTTAATCGGGATAATTGCCTTGGCAATTACGATTAATTTTATTGAATTAGCTTGTTCGGCAGGATTACCAGTACTATTTTCTCAAATTCTTACCATTAATGATGTGAGTACTGCAAAAGAATTATTGTATGTGTTCATCTACATTTTTTTCTTTTTGTTAGATGATTTGGTTATTTTTGCCATAGCAACATTCAGTTTAAAAGCAATCGGAATGTCTAACAAGGTTACAAAATATTCCCATTTAATAGGGGGAATATTAATGTTAGTGATTGGTATTTTATTATTATTCTTCCCTAATATTATCATGTTTAATTTTTAATTATTAAGCAGGTGTTTATATGTTTAAACAAAAAGAGCAAATTCAAAATATGGTTCTATCCGCATTATTGCTAGCGATAGGATTAGTTCTTCCTTTCCTGACAGGACAAATTCCAGAAATAGGTTCTGCTCTTTTACCAATGCATATTCCTGTTTTAATATGTGGATTTATTTGCGGTTGGCAATGGGGGCTGATCGTGGGGTTTATCATGCCGTTATTAAGATTTCTCTTGTTCGGGTTTCCCCCAATTTATCCTAATGGAATTGCAATGACTTTTGAACTTGCTACTTATGGAGCAGTTAGCGGATTGTTGTATTCGTTTTTTAAGAAAAAGACGATTGGTATTTATATATCTTTAATTACAGCGATGCTTGTGGGGAGAGTTGTATGGGGAATGGTAAGAGTTGTCTTACTTGGCTTTTCTGATACAGAGGTGTTTACTTGGGCAATTTTTGTTGCTGATGCATTTATCAATGCAATTCCAGGCATTGTGCTACAAATTGTTTTAATACCATTATTAATTATGTCGATTAATAAAATTACTAGTTATGAAAAAGAATTTCAATAAATAAAAAGGGCATCATATCAATTTAGTTGATGCCCTTTTTTATAAGTTCAATTATTTCGTTAGCATTATTTACCATGGCAAAGCATTTGTTTATGATTTCCTGAGGAGGAAATAGCAAGTCGGGAATACAGATAGTGGTAATGTTAGCTTTGATTGCTGCTAAAAGCCCATTAGGGGAGTCTTCTAAGACAATAGCCATTGATGGGTCAATATTTGCTTTGTCACATACTTTCAAGAAAATTTCTGGATGGGGTTTGGAATTTGTAACATCATCTCCCCCAACAATATAGTCAAAATAACCAGTTAAATTGCTTTTTTGAAGATAGTAAAAGATAGTGGCTTTTTCAGTTGAAGAAGCGATGGCTATTTTAAAATTGTTTGCTTTTAAAAAATTGAGTAAGTTTATTATTCCATCTTTTATAGGGATATTGTTTTCTTCAATATAGGCCATCATTTCTTGTTTAGCTTCTGAATAAATCTTATCAAAATCAAAAGATGAACCAAATAGTTCCTGCATTTTTATTCGGGTCGCTGAATCGGTAAGTCCTAATGTCTTAAGGTACTGTCTTTTTGTTAAGTTGTAATGATATCTTTTCATTATGAGTTTTAGAAAATGCATGTATAATTTTTCACTATCGAAAATGATACCATCCATATCAAATATTATTAGTTTAATCGCGGTCATTTTTCACTTATCTCAGATAATTTTTTCTCGTCAAGGATAATGATTTTATTTCTCTTTAATTCCACTATTTTTTCTAATTCAAAATATTTCAACATTCTACTAATCACTTCACGAGCAGTGCCTAAATCATTTGCTATTTTTTCATGAGTAAAATTCAAAGTGTTAGAATCTTCATTATAGGACTGTTCGATTAGGTAATAAGCCAATCGTTTATCCAGACTATGGAAGGCCATTTGTTCGAAAATCCACATGATGTCGGAAAACCTTGAAGTGAGAATACGATTTGTATAATCTAAAATAGTCCGAGAATTATCGACAATTTCTTTGTACTGATCAATGGGAATTAATACCACAGTAGCATCCTTCTCACAATCAATGTAAATATCGAATGTGATATCTTTCATTATGCAAGAAGCCGAAAAAAGGCAGATATCTTTTTCAAATAAGCGATACAGGGTTATTTGTTTTCCGCTTTCGTTCATCATATAAGCTCTTAATGAACCGCTGATTAATATGATTAGACCAGAGCAATCATAACTTCCATGATGTATTGCTTCACCAGCAACAAAACGTTTAATAACAGCAGCATTTGTTATTTTTGTTTTTTCTTCGCTGGTTAACTTATCCCAGATTAGAAAATTATTTGCTAGAATTTTGTTTATTTCCATAATTTATCTCCAATGTTTGAATTGATTATTGTCAGGATATTTTTTATATCAATTAAGCGAGTGTATTATTCATTGATCATTTAAAGATAAAAATCAATGGTTTTTAGTAAAAAGTATCTTTGTTTTATCTTATTATCGAATGAAGATTTTTAATTTTGACTGGGTTTATTATACTTTAACAATTGATTTATGTCAATGATGGGGGACTTTCAAAAGTTAATGTGACAATATCACTGAATCAAAACTTGATAAAGAGTATAATGAATATGTAAATAAGGAGGGCTATCTATGTCAGTAATAAATCTAACAAAAAAGACATTTGAAAACGAGGTATTAAAAACAGACAAAACGGTATTGATTGATTTTTGGGCTTCATGGTGTGGACCATGTAAGATGTTAACCCCTGTTATCCAACAATTATCAGAAGAGGTTCCTGAGGGTTACAAGATTGCGAAGGTCAATGTTGATGAAGAAAGAGAATTAGCAATGAAGTTTGGAGTTTCATCTATTCCAACAATCGTAGTGATGAAAAACGGAAAGATTGTCAATCAAGCGATTGGCTATCGTCCGATAAAGGACTTAAAAAAATTATTAGGGCTTTAGATAAAAAATATAAATGAAAGGGTGAATTAAAATGGAAGAAAAAGTTTATTCAATGCCATTGATAGGAGAAAAGGCTCCAAGTTTTGAGGCAGTTACAACACAAGGCAAAATTAAATTTCCAGAAGATTACAAGGGGAAGTGGGTAATTTTATTCTCTCATCCAGCGGATTTTACGCCGGTATGTACGACTGAATTTATGACGTTTGCTTCAATGATGAATGATTTTGAAGCGTTGAACACGCAATTAGTGGGTTTATCTGTTGATTCTTTGTATGCTCATATTGCATGGTTACGAAAGATTCACGAATTAGAATGGAAAGGATTTAAAAATTTAGAGGTTACTTTTCCATTAATTGAAGATATTAAAATGGATGTTTCTAAAAAGTATGGAATGATTCAACCTGGACAATCGACTACACAAGCGGTTAGAGCGGTATTTGTTATTGATCCAAAAGGTATAATCAGAACAATTCTATATTATCCAATATCGACGGGTAGAAATTTTGATGAAATTAAACGGATTATTCTTGCTTTACAAAAAGCAGATAAGGACGGAGTTGCAACACCTGCTGATTGGCGTCCAGGTGATGATGTTATTATTCCTACTGCTGGTTCTTGTGGAACAGCAAAAGAAAGAATGGAAACAAAAGCTGAAGACCAATATTGTTTAGATTGGTTCATGTGCTTTAAACGAGAAAGTAAAAAATAGTTTATAGAGTTTTTCAATCCTTCGTTAATTTTATTGTTTTAAAAAAAGTACTTGTTGCAAAATAACAAGTACTTTTTTGTTTACAGCACAATAAAATTATGTTCAAGAAAGTAATTAATAATGCTCTTTCGCGTTACGATTCCAATAAATAAATTATGGGAATCAACAACAGGAACAAAATTTTCGTTCATCGCTTTGGATATTAATTCATCCATGTTGGCATCAATATTAATCGTTAAGTAATCTCGGTGACGTCTAAAACTTGATATCAATAAACTATCAGCTTTGTTAATATTGAAATTGTTGCTTTCCTTTATTCCCCAAAGAAGGTCTCCTTCTGTAAGAGTTCCTATATAGTATCCTTCGCGATTTAAGATTGGAATAGAACTAAATCGATGCTTTTCTAGTTTAGCCAAAGCGTCTTTTACAGTATCATCATCATAAACAAATACAACTTCACTTTTTGGTTTCACAAATGGTAATATTTTCATATTTCTCTCCTCTTCATAAATAATATTTATCAATCAAGTATTAATTCGTATGTATATTATACTATAATTTGATTTAAAAGTAAAATACAATTTTTAAATCATAAGTAAAAATTAAAAAAACAAAAAATTTGTTTTACTTTAATATTATGGTATAATAGTATTGTGAAAGGAGATTGAAAGAGTGGCAAAGAAAAAGTGTAGTTATGTAAAGTTTATTGATGATTTACCATTAGTATTGAAAATCATCTTAGCACTTCCTGGCTTAGATGGAATATTTTATGGTATCTATCGTATTTGCAAGGGCCATCTTATTGCTGGTATCATCTGGATTATTCTAGGAATTCCAATTCTGTGGATCGTAGACTTAATTACAATCATTCTTTATGGAAAAGTAACATTATTCGCTTAAAAATCTTATTATTATCTGCTAGGATACTGATTAATCGGTATCCTTTTTCACACAAAAAAAATACTAATCGATTTTAGATCAATTAGTATCTTTTCAATTATTTTAGAATCAATTTTTCTGTTTCCATTCTGCCATCAGGATGTTCTCGAGTTTGCAATTTAGGATCAAGATTTTCCTTATTCCCATATTTGCCAACAGCTACAATTGTAATGATTTCATAATCTTCCGGAATATTGAAACTTAATCTTGCTTGATCCATATCAAAACCTCCCATGGCATGAGTGATTAACCCCCTTCTTTGTGCTTCTAAAGAAAGAAATCCCCATGCTGTTCCAGTATCAAACATGTGCCAGAAGTTTTCTTTATTATTATAAGTAAAGGTTTTCTTTGCAGCTATTAGCAAGAGAACCGGAGCTTTATTTGCCCATACTTGATTACCGGGCATTAATACGTTACGCATTTTTTCAAGGTTTTCTTCATCAATGGCAATAATAAAGCGCCATGGTTGCTCATTAAAGCAAGAAGGTGCAAATCTAGCCGCTTCAATTAAAGGCATTATCTCTTCTCGGGATAGTTTTTCTTCCGAAAATGCTCTTGGTGACCATCGCGATTGGATTAAATCCATAATTTCATAGTTATATTTTCTTTCCATATTAAACACCTAATTATATATATTCATAAAAATCCTTTCGTTATGATAAGATCATTCTACTTTATTAGATGAAGCTTGTCAAACGATATGCATTTGATAATTATTAAAAGAAATCTTTATTTTTGAGTAATAAAGTGGTAAAATATTGATGTGTAAATGCTGAAGTAACTCAGTTGGTAGAGTAGCGCACTCGTAATGCGCAAGTCGTGAGTTCGAGTCTCGCCTTCAGCACCAGATATGTTAAGTAAAATTACGGCAAAAACTGTCGTAATTTTTTGTTTACCATACAAGTAACCATACAAGTAACCATACAAGTAACTTGATTTTTCTTAATAACTATAGTATAATCATATTGGTAAAAGGAGGCTATATTATGGATTTTAAAGAATATATCAATTATGAGGAATTTGAGACAAAGAAAATTGAATTTAAAGAAATTGTTTCACACAAAAATTATGAAAAGTGGTTAAAGGAAATCGCTGCTTTTGCTAACACTGACGGAGGAAAAGTGTTTTTTGGGGTCGATGATGATGAGAATCCAATTGGCCTCACTAGAGAACAAGTAAAAAATGAAATTTTATATATCAATGATATGTGTGATAAAAAATTACATCCTCATATTAGATTTGATTATAATAAGATTAAGATTGAAGAAGACTTATATGTTTTAGAAGTGATAGTGTTTAAAAATGATAATACTCCTGTTTGGATGACTAGAAGTGATGAACAAGATGTTATTTATATAAGACGTGAAGGGCAAAGTGTTATTGCTCATGGAGAACAAGTAGAAGAACTTGTATTATCAAGCAAAAGAAAACCATTTGATACACAATTTACAAATAAAAACTATTTTGAATTTTCATTTGATGGTCTTCAAGAATTATATCAGGAAAGACATAATAATCAAATGGTTATAACTCTTAAGCAATTGGAAAGTATTGATGCTATTGACTCAAACCAAAATGTTTCCAATGGTTTAATGCTTTTTGCAGATAATTGTGACTATAAGAATTGTAATATAACATGTAGAGTTTGGCCTAGTTTAGATAAAGGTTCAAGCACTATGTTAGATAAGAAAGAATATAAAGGCAGTATTCCACAAATATTAGATTATGCTAAAAAGTATATAAAACTATATACTAGAACAGGGCTTGTCAAACAAGATGCAGGCGGAAATAAACCATTACTAGCTTATCCTAATAGAGCAATTGAAGAAGCATTAATAAATGCAGTTGCACACAGAGATTATAATATAGATGGAACTCAAATAGATATTGATATTTTTGCTGATAGAATTAGAATAGCTTCTCCTGGCTCTTTTCTGCTTCCTGGAAGAGCCCAAGATTATTCAATGGAGGAAATACCGTCAAAAAGAAGAAACACAATAATATGCGAGATATTTAAATTATGTAATATGATGGAATCTTCAGGCTCTGGTTTTGAAAAAATCATAGCTGATTATAAAATGTATCCAAAAGACTACAAACCAAAAATATATTCCGATCCAGCACAATTTGTAATCACATTGTATGATTTAACATATGATAAAGAGAAAAATGGTGTAATCGTTCAAAAAGATATTAACAATGGTTTTACATTTTCATCACCAAGAGGTGGAAATAGAGAATACGATCGAAAAATATTAGAATTTTGTATGAACGAACCAAAATCAAGGCAAGAAATCCAAGACTATATTGATTTATCAAATAGATCTCATTTTGTTGAATCTATATTGAATCCATTATTGAATTCGGAGCTTTTATTAACTACTAAAGATTCACCCAATGCACCAAATCAAAAATATTATACAAACAAAGATAAAATCAAATATAATTAATAGTGTCACGCCTGTCACGTGTCACAAAGGTAAATAGCTAAAAATATGGATAAAAGGTGCACCTTAGGTTTAAAAAGGTGCATTGTATCAAGTTTACTTACCTTTCACAAATAAGAATAATAGGTTTGATACAAAATATCAAGCCTTTTTTGTTGCCTTAAACTAGGGTTCAACTCTCGACGTATAGGAATAATGATATAAATAAATAATACAAAGGCTCGCTCCGTGGGGTTTTTTTGCTCTTTAGTGGCATAGGTAGGGAGAACGGTTAAAATGGGTATCGTCTTGAAAGGAGGAATACTACGGATAATAAAGTCTTTAATAATGAAGTAAAGGTATTAGGTAAATTATTAAGAGCCTATAAAAAATAAGAATAAACAACCAAGATGCAATTCAACCAATGCTTGAAGTAGAAGATGATAATTTTCCTGATATTAAGAATAAATTATTTGCATATGCAATGACAGGTGATAGAACAATGTTTAAAAGCTTTGTAGGAAATGAAGTAGAAACAAGTGATCACATCATAACTCATATGGGAACTAAATTAATTATTGATATGATTCAAATGGCATAATAAGATGAGAACTGAAAAGCTCTTATTTTTTTTGCCATTAAATCCAGTTCACATACTTTTTTTTCTTATTATATAAGTTTAATCCTGTTCACTTAGAAAGATTTGTTGTATTAAGAATGGTGTCGTGATAGATCCTGCTCGTGGTGCTGGTGGATTCCTTTTAAGTGCATATTCTAATACATTATAAGTTTTTTTATTTAGATGAAATTTTTTATTTCAAATTAACGCTTTAGTAAAATCTATACAAAATAACAATAGTCATATGACTTATAAAACGGATAAATCAAAAGGAATTGATTAAAATAAAGTGATAAATAAAGTGACAGATAAAGTGACAAAATTGAAGAAATAAAAGCAATTCTTTCGTTATCTTTTACAATAACTTTAACTAACAATCTAAATAGAACATCATAATCATTTAGTCTTGTTGAAGCTTTAATTTTTAATTCTTTTAATTTATTTATGATTGCTCTAGTGTTGTATTTTTCTAGAAACATCTTATACATCATTCTTACAATCTTCACACTTCATCTTTATCTATAATAATTTCGGCTGATGATTTGTTTTTTCAACCAAATCCTCCAATCTTTATTTCATTATATATTTGGTTCCCTGTCATAGTTGTACCTTCAGTGTGTCTATCTATCACTTTAAAAGAGAAGAAAGTCAAGTAATATAAGAATTAAATATTCTCGTAATTCTTGACTATTCTCTCAATTTGGTATATAATTTACGAGAAAGGAGATGGGATTGTGAGAAAATTTAATTATTCAGATTTAAAAAATAAAACTTGGAATTCTAATATAATCAATAAAATAGGCAAAATACATGAAGAAAAAGGAAGACAAGAATTATATTTATCTCAAAAACCAGAAGAATTAAATAAATTAGTAGAACTTGCGAAAATACAAAGTACTGAAGCAAGTAATGCAATTGAAGGAATTAGAACTACTGATACAAGATTAAAAAAGATTGTTAATGAAAAAACAACTCCTAAAAATAGAAGTGAAAAAGAAATTGCAGGCTATAGAGATGCTTTAAATACAATTCATGAAAGTTTTGAATATATTCCAATCACGCCAAATTATATATTACAATTACATAGAATTTTGTATGGGAAAAATGATGAAGTATCATATGGTGGCAAATTTAAAAATGTCCAAAATTATATAAGTGCAACAGATGAAAAAGGTAATTCACATATATTATTTACACCTGTATCTCCTTTTGAAACTCCAATGGCAATAGAAAATTTATGTGATGAATTTAATAAAGCTATGGATAGTCGTGAAGTTCATCCACTTATATTAATTCCTATATTTATACATGATTTCCTATGTATCCATCCTTTTAATGATGGAAATGGTAGAATGAGTAGATTATTAACAACATTACTTTTATATCGTTCAGGTTATTATGTTGGAAAATATATTTCATTAGAATTAAAGATATCAAAATTAAAAGATTTATATTATGATTCGTTATATGATTCTCAAATAGGATGGCATGAAGAAAAAGATGATCCTACACCATTTGTAAGTTATTTATTAAGTATTATTGAAATGGCATACGATGATTTTGAAAGTAGGGTAGAAATTATATCTAAAAAACTTAGTGCATATGATGCAGTAAAGAATGCATTAGATATGAAGATGGGAAAGGTTACAAAGTCAAATATTATTGAACTTTGTCCATTGCTTTCAGCAAGTTCTATTGAAAAAGTATTAGCAAAGATGGTTGAAGAAGGAAAACTTGAAAAAGGTGGTTCTGGGAAAAACACATTCTATATAATAAAATTATAACTTTATCTCATTTTTAATAACTTTTTACGAGAAAGCGACAATGTTTGGGGAGAAAGAAAATTTCATTGTATTAATTAAATATATAATATAGTTTTAAGCATCTATTTAAAATTAGTATATATTTTTTTGTCGCTCCAGTCACGTGTCCCTTAGTATTTATGCATAAATTTTTAAAAGGTGCACCCTCGAAAAAAAGTTAATGGTGTTAAATTACTTGCACTTACACATATTGAATGAATAGGTTTGATACTTTAATAGTATTGAACCTTTTTTGTTTTAATATTATATAGATATTTTAAATTCATATAAATTTATTGCAAATGATGTAAGATTGACCATCTGGTAGATTAACCGTTCATTGGTAAATTATAACCGCTTATCAATATTATATTGACAACAAGTACACGTTTGATAAAATTAGTTGACAACAAAAGAAAGGAAGTGGAGTGTTGTGAAAGTAGAAGTAAAAATTGACAAGGATGTTCTAGAAACAACCGTGCTTATACTAGCAAAGGAATTAAATGACGATATTTTCGAACTGCAGCGAAATATTGCGAGCATTAAGTCCCATGCAATAGCCGGATTTGATAACTATCGTCTTGAATTTATTAGTCAAGAAGACATTATAAGAGTGTATGCGAATATGGGGAATGTTTATATCGTCACCAAAGCCAAAGAATATCTGACGAAAACAACCCTTGGGGAATTAGAAGAGCTCCTAAATAAAACCAATTTCATTCGCATTTCTCGCTCCGACATTATTAATTTTAAAAAAGTAAAAGGATTTGATTTTACTTTTGTTGGGACAATCAGTGTCGAAATGATTAATGGCGATGTTGTCTATGTTTCAAGACGTAAATTAAAAGATGTAAAAAAATACTTAGGAATTTAAGGAGGGATATCATGAGTAGAAAAAAAGTCTTAGCGTTAAGTGTTGTGTTTAGTTTTCTCAGCGGGATTGGCATTGGTCATTTAATCTCTATCATAGTGTCGGCGATTATTACTAAAGGCACAGATTATAGTGTTGTAGTCCCTGCATTTGTAACGATGATGGGTGGGAATATGTTTGTTGCGGCCCTTGTAGCAGCACTTGTTTATGGTGCTATTGGTACTATCTTTGCGGTGGCCAATGAAGTGTGGCGCAAGGAACAATGGAGTTTATTAACAAGAACTGCTGTTTACTATTCAGCAACATTTATCCCGATGTTTCTAGCGGCTATGTTACTTCGTTGGTTTGAATTTAATGTTTTGAATCTGTTGATCTTCATTGGGCAGTTTACAGTTATCTTTATGATTATTTGGGTGATTAATTATTTTGTTATTCGTCGCCAAATTAAAGTAATTAACGCCAAAATAAAAGAAAAAAATAACTAGTTACGATTAAATTATCTGTTATTGTAACAATAATACAAAGTGCAAACTAAGCATTCAGTCTTCGCTTTCGTTTGCACTTTTTCATTGGTTTAATAGAGTTGTTAATAATGATAATTATTTGAATTGAAGTTAATTATTTTATGCAAAATACAGCGTATAGAGGAACTGATTTTATATTGTTTTTAAAACCGAAGTTTTTCGACGAAATTCTAATTGAATATTGTGGGTTAAACTTATTTACATACTCATTTAAACTTTTAGATTTGATGTTGTCGCTAGATTTCACTTCAATAGGAATAATGTCATTATTTATTCGGGTAATAAAATCTATTTCTGCTTGATTTCCACTTGTCCAATAAAAACTGTTAAACTTGTTAGCTATCAATTGATTATTAACATAATTTTCTGTTAACCCACCTTTAAAGTCATTGAATGATGGATTGTCAAACAAGATGTCATTAATAAAAACATCTTGACTGGCAGAGCATAATCCAACATCATTCATATAAAACTTGAAGTCGTTTAGTGATTTATAAGCGTTTAATGGGAGTTTGATTTGTTCAAGTCTATATAGTTGATTGGCAATACCTGCTAAACATAACCATTCAATAGCATTTGCAAATTCGCTTGCTCTTCCCCCACTTTTTATGGAAGAATACTTGAATTTCCTATTTTCTTTTGCAAGTTGAGTGCTTATATTTTTATAAACTTGTTTTGTTTTTGGAATCTCGCTTGCTTTGTTATACTTACCCATATCGTTGAAGTAGGCTTCTAATATTGCTAGTTGTTTTATTTTAACCAGGTCATAGTTTTTATTTTTTAAATACTCTCTAACAACTTCAGGCATTCCTCCAGTAAACAAATATATTTTATATAATTTCAAAGCTTCTTGGTGGAAAGGATCTGCCATCGGCTTATCTAAGTTATAACACTTCCTAATTTCATCAATTAAATAACTAGTATCATTAGCCATCAAAAACTCTTCAAAATCCATGGGATACATATTCAGAAATTCGACCTTTCCGACAGGGAATGATGATTCTTTTCGATTAACGGAAACTCCTAGTAAAGAACCTGTTGCAATTAAATGATATTCATTTGCTTCTTCGCAAAAGTATTTAAGGGAAGTTAAAGCTTCAGGGCAGGCTTGTATTTCATCAAAAATAATTAATGTGTGAGAAGGTAAAATTTCCTTTCGTTTGTAATTGCCTAATTTTTCTAAAATATTTTTTGGTTTTAAATCGGTAAAAAAGTCTGCTAGACCGGGCTCTTTTTCAAAATTGCAATAAACCACATTAGCATAATTATCAGCTCCAAACAAATTAACAATATACGTTTTGCCAACCTGCCTAGCACCTTGTAATATTAAAGGCTTCCTATCATGAGAGTTTTTCCAAATTAATAAATCTTGGTAAATTTTCCGTTTCATATTTTCCTCCGCTTCTTACATATATAATATCATTAAATGTATTAAAAATCAAGAAAATCACACTTTTCGGCACATAAGATTTTACAAAAATCACACTTTTTAGCACATAACTATATTATGCTACATTTTTTGAGGAAATATTACCAGCATTCTCACTCGCAATTTTTAGGTTATGCTTTAAAACTAAGGGGTACGAAAAATGGAGTTGTGCGAAATGGATCAATTGAGAATCTTTTTCTTTGGCGGAAAAGGTAAAAAAATCTTATTCGTCAATTTTCAAGAGGCTTGTAATAGAAAGTTTTTATGCTATTTATAATTTTCTTTTTTTTGTTTTTTAAAGGAATACTGTGGCAGATATAAAGTAGACAAGGCTAATATATCACCTTTCTCATAAACAATTTTTAAAATTATTTGATTTCGCAATATCACCACGAGTTAAATCCTTAACTTATTCATTATTTGATATATAAGGAGTTATTGACTCAAACTTTATTGATTACGACAGTTGTTTTGAAAAAGAAATGTTTTATTGTTTATAATGTCGTTTTGGTAGTATTGTTATGAAACTTTTTTAATATTAATAAATAAATTTCCAAGCCTGGAAATTGTGCAATTGTAAATTTTATTCGATTTTGTTGCAATTTTATCGTTTTTGTATTATAATATACGAAAGTTATCTATCTAGGTGAGGTAAATAATTAAATAATTGAGAGGACAGTGCAAAAATGGTTGTATTGGAAGAAATTCTCGTAGCTAATTCAGTCGGTTTACTCGTGCTGATTGTTTCTATGCTATCTAAAATTGAAATAAAAAAAGAAAGACACCTAAGTGGAAGAATATTTGATGGAATGATGATGCTAACTTTCTTTGCTTTGATTCTGGAAACGGCAACTTTCCTATTAGATGGGAAGCCAGGAACTGTGGTTCACCTCCTACAATATGCGACCAACGCCTATCTTTTCCTTGCCTCAAGTTGTGTGGGTATACTTTGGGTGTTATTCGTAGATATTCGCATTTTCCGTAGTATTAACCGAATTAAAAGGTGGGTCAAGGTTCTTAGCATTCCTTATGTTGCCTTAATTGTGTTAATTGTGTGTGACTTTTTCGGGACAGGTATAATCTTTTCAATCAATGAACAGAATGTATATCAGCGAGGTGAACTTGTAATTCTAACCTTCGCTTTCGTATTTTGCTGTTATTTTATAACTTTAGTTCTTGCGATTTTCGCTGTAAAGCGGAACGGACATATTCGTTTTTTCCCAGTTCATTACTTCGTGATACCTTCTCTTTTAGGAACACTTGTTCAAGGTATGTTTTATGGCTTATCTGCAGGATGGCTATGTTTAAGTATTGCGCTTTTGTTTGTCCAGTTGCATATTTCAAATCAAAACGCATATGAAGATGAACTTTCGGGATTATATAACCGTAAATATTTTGTTTGGATGGTTGAAAAACTGACAGGTAGCAAAAAGGACCATACTATAGGTGCCATTATGATGGACATCGACCGATTCAAGTCCATAAATGATGAATTTGGTCATTCTGTTGGTGATGATGCTATTCGAAGTATTGGTTTGATTTTGATGAACATCGTCACGGATAATACAGTTGCTTTCCGTGTTGGTGGTGATGAATTTGTCGTTCTTCTTATGGATGGGACAGAAGCTGATATGGAACAATTATGTTCAACGATTAATGAACGGGTATCAGAGTTCAACAAAACGGAAGGAAAGCCATATTTGTTGTCCGTTTCTATGGGATATTCAACCAGTCAAACAGTAGGAACTAGTCTAGACCACTTTTTCCATCAGTTAGATCAGAAAATGTATGAACAGAAAGCATTGCGATATGCAAAAAAAGATTAGTAATCAAGAGAAAAATGAAACCCTTTAACATGAGGGTTTTATTTGTATCTACCAGTTCTTTGCCATAAGAAACGAAAAAACTCCTTTCAAGGAGTTTTTCATTTAATCTCCCTCTATAAACCAAGATTAAAAAAACTTCCAAAATAGTATTATATTGATATTTTATAAGAAAAGCTCTATAATGTTTTTGTACAATAAAAGCACAGAAAATGATTCATAGGGAAATTTATCATAATATCTATTAAATAAAGAGTACAATCAATCAATTGAAAGAAAGGAGTTAATCATTAAAATATTAATCTATTTTAATTGATTATACGAGAAAATCATGAAAACAAAAACAATTGCTGAGCGAAGCTTAGAATTACATTATCAAAAAAAAGGGAAAATAGAAGTGGTATCAACGGTTTCTGTTGCTAATCGAGAGGATTTATCACTAGCTTATACTCCTGGTGTTGCTACTCCATGTTTAGAAATTCAAAAAAATATCGATTTATCATATGAGTTAACTAGAAGATGGAATATGTGTTTAGTAGTTACTGATGGAACTGCTGTTTTAGGGTTAGGTGATATTGGCCCTGAAGCAGCAATGCCAGTTATGGAAGGAAAGGCGGCTCTTTTCAAGGCCTTCGGAGGAGTTGATGCTTTTCCAATGTGCCTTAAAACAAAAGATGTAGATGAGATTGTACGAACTATTTATTTAGTCTCAGGTAGTTTTGGTGGTGTCAATCTTGAAGATATATCAGCTCCACGTTGTTTTGAGATAGAACAAAAATTACAAAAGATTTGTGATATTCCTATCTTCCATGATGACCAACATGGTACAGCAATCGTAACTTTAGCGGGATTAATTAATGCTTTAAAAGTAGTTAATAAGAAAAAAGAAGAAGTTAAAGTGATTATTAATGGTGCTGGAGCAGCTGGTGCGGCCATTACCAAATTAATGTTAGTTGCTGGATTTACTAATATTATTATCTGTGATAGGTCAGGAGCGATTTATCAAGGTAGACTTGAAGGCATGAATAGTAGTAAGGAAGAATTAGCAAAAATTACCAATTTATACCGCGAAAAAGGTACTTTAAAGGATGTGCTTATCAATGCAGATGTATTTATTGGTGTTTCTGCTGCCAATGTTCTAACAACAGAAATGGTAAAGACTATGGCTCCAAAAGCAATTATTTTTGCGTGTGCAAATCCTAATCCTGAAATAATTCCTGATGATGCAATCAAGGGGGGAGCAGCTGTTGTAGCAACAGGTCGTAGTGACTATCCCAACCAGATTAATAATGTCTTAGCTTTTCCTGGCGTTTTTCGTGGAGCATTTGATGTCAGAGCAAAAGAAATCAATGAAGAAATGAAACTAGCTGCTGCTTATGCGATAGCCAATCTAATCTCCAGTCAAGAATTAAACTCGAAAAATATTATTCCGGCAGCGTTTGATGAAAGAGTAGCGACAGCTGTGAGTCAAGCTGTCAGTCAAGCTGCGATTAAAACAAGAGTAAATAGGAAAACAATAGCAAAATAAGTTGATTAATAAGCCTCGTTTCTAAATGAGGTTTTATTAATTACACAGGTTATTTCTTTAAATATAAGCTAAAAAAATAACATCAGCTTATAGAATACTAAGCGATAATTTCCTTTTCGATATTGTTTTAAAAGTTTTTTCTTTACCTTTTTTTAATCGGTTTAATGAATAAAAAGATTGAAAGAATATTTTTTAAAAAATAAAAAAAATATATTGCATAAATGACTTAATTAGTATACAATTTATGCGTTATAAATCTATAGAAAACGAGGTAATAAATTGGCACAATTAGATCATAATAAAACACCATATTTAACTGCATTAAAAAAATATATGGAGGAAGGAATATCACCTTTTGATGTGCCAGGTCACCATATGGGGAATGTTGAGAACGACTTAAGTCGTTATATAGGAATCAGTGTCTATAGAGCGGATGTGAATGGACCTAGAGGACTAGATAACTTGAATCGTCCAGCGGGGGTTATTAAAGAAGCGGAAGCGTTAATGGCAGATGCTTTTGGAGCTGACCAAGCTTTCTTTTTAATTAATGGAACGAGCAGTGGGATTATTACCATGATTATGACCGCTTGTAAAGCTAATGATAGAATCATCATACCAAGAAATTGTCATAAATCGATAATCAATGGACTAATTTTAAGTGGTGCAATGCCTGTTTTTATTATGCCTGAATTGGATTCAGATTTAGAAATCGCAAATCAACCGACATTTGAAGATTATCGCCGCATGATAAAAAAACACCCAAGTGCTAAAGCAGTGTTTGTTATCAATCCAACGTATTTTGGCGCTGTAGGAGACTTACAAAGAATCGTAAAATTGGCACATGATAATTCAATGTTGTGTCTGGTTGATGAAGCACATGGTGCTCACTTTGGCTTTACAGAAAATGCCCCACTTAGCGCTATGGAATGCGGTGCTGACATGAGTGCAGTCAGTCTTCATAAAATGGGGGGCTCATTAACACAATCTTCTATTCTATTAAGAAAAGGCAATCGAGTTTCAGATTATGATATTCGTAAGACTTTAAATGCAATCAATTCAACAAGCCCATCTTCTGTTTTAATGGCAAGTCTAGATGCTGCAAGAAAGTTTATGGTCATAGAGGGAAAAGAAAAAGTCGATCAAGCAATTGCTTTTGCCAATTATGCACGAGAGGAAATTAATAAAATTCCTGGCTTTAAAGCACGAGGAAAAGACCATTTTCAAAGTATGGGTTGCTTTGACTATGATCAAACTAAGTTGGTTATTGAACTAGACATGATGAAGTTGACTGGTTTTGAATTATATAATCTGTTGAAAGACAAGTACCATATACAAATGGAACTAGCGGAAACCTATGTTGTTTTAGGAATTATCGGTATAGGCACGAAAGAGGAACATATTAATAATTTAGTAAAAGCACTAAAAGAAATTTCGAGTGAATATTTTGTTGGAGAAATGAATTATCCACGACATCATTTCAATATTGAATTCCCAATTGCACTGTTAAGACCACGTACTGCTTATCATGCAGCAACAAAACGAGTAAAATTAGCGGATGCGATTGATGAAATTTCTAAAGAATCGATTATGGTATACCCTCCTGGTATTCCGCTTGTTGTTCCAGGTGAGGTCTTTACAGAGGAATTAGTGCGCCGTATTGAATATTACAAAGGAACTGGGTCTACTATTCTTAGCGATTATGATGATGGTAGTGTCTCTGTAATTGACCAAAAATCATGGACAAATTATTCTCGCTATCATCGTAAGATAGAGGGGTATTATTCGCGTGTATTGACTACTCCAAAAGAAGATGGTTTTATTGTTCCGTTTGAGGGACGTAAACACTTAGCTACCTTGATGTTATTGCCATATCGTAAAGATATATGGCGTAATAGTGGTACTTATGCAAGAAACAATTTAAAGGAGATTATTGAAGCAATTGCCAAATACGAACCTGTATATTTAGGCATTGATCCGAGTATCTATGCAAAAGTAGCAAAGGATTTCAGAATCAAGAATGTTAAAATTTTAAAAATTGAATATAATGATGCTTGGTCACGGGATAATATGCCAATCTTCGTAGTGAACGAAAAAGAGATTAGAGGAATTGATTTTGGTTTCAACGCATGGGGTGGAAATGTCGATGGTTTATATACTAATTGGGATTTTGATGATGCCCTAGCAAAAAAGGTTTGCGAGAAACTAGGTTTTTCTTACTATTTGAATAAAGGGTTTATCTTAGAGGGTGGAAGTGTTCACTTTGATGGCGAAGGAACTTGTTTAACAACAGAAGCTTGCCTACTAAGCGAAGGAAGAAACCCAACCCTAACTAAAGAAGAAATTGAGAACATTCTCAAAGAAAATTTAAATGTGGAAAAAGTAATTTGGTTAAAAAATGGAATTTATCTTGATGAAACAAATGAACATATCGATAATATGGCATGTTTCTTAGCACCTGGAAAGATTGCTCTTGCATGGTGTGATGATGTTAATGATCCACAATATCAAATGTGTGTCGATGCTTACAACACGTTAAGCGAAACAACCGATTCTAAAGGGAGAAAATTTGAGATTGTGAAGATACCATTACCAAAACCTTTATACATGACTGAAGAAGAAGCAAAAGGAATTGATAATCGTGAACATACAAGCAAAGAACGTTTGGTTAATTCGCGTTTATCGGCTAGTTATATCAACTTCTATCAATCTGATGCTTATGTCATTTTGCCCGCATTTGGAGTTCCTGAGGATGAAATAGCTTATAATATTATGAAACAAAATTATCCTGAAAAGGAAATTATCCAAATTAACACAAGGGAGATTTTATTGGGCGGTGGTAATATCCACTGTATGACAATGCAGATTCCGACAAAATTATAAGGAGGATTCGTTTATGAAAATAAAAGTTGCAGCAACACAAATGAAAATTTCTTGGAATATTGATGATAATATTAAAAAAGCTAAAAAAATGGTAGAAGTATGTGCTAAAAAAGGTGCTAATATTATTTTATTACAAGAACTTTTTAAAACGCCTTATTTCTGTCAAACAGAAAATTATGATTATTTTTCTCTAGCGGAAGAGATAGAGTCTTCGATGTTAATAAAAGAATTTCAAAAAGTAGCAAAGGAAAATAATGTTGTTTTGCCTATTAGCTTATTTGAGCGATCGGGCAACAATTATTTTAATTCTTTGGTTATGATTGATGCTGATGGTACCAATTTAGGTCTTTATCGTAAAACTCATATCCCAACAGGAGCATGTTATGAAGAAAAATTTTATTTTTCTCCTGGTGATACTGGATATAAAGTATTTAATACAAAATTTGGTAAGGTTGGTATAGGTATTTGTTGGGACCAGTGGTTTCCTGAAACAGCTAGAATATTAACATTACAAGGAGCAGAGATTTTAATGTTTCCAACAGCGATAGGAACTGAACCAATTTTGCCTCAAGATAGTATGTTACATTGGCAAAATGTTATGAGGGGGCATGCAGCGGCAAATATTATTCCTGTGGTTGCTTCTAATAGAGTTGGTCAAGAGGTTCAAGACAATTCAACAATGACTTTCTACGGGTCTTCGTTTATCTCTGGTCCTGATGGTGAAATTATTAATTCTTTGAATCGTGAAGAAGAAGGGTATTTGATTGCTGAATTTGATTTAGATGAAATTAATAAAAAGCGGCGTTATTGGGGAGTTTTTCGCGATCGTCGTCCAGAAATGTACGAAACAATTATGCATTTAGATGGGAAAGCACATAAGTAAAATAAAAAGCATCATTCAAACGATGCTTTTTATTTCTTGAAAATGTTGTTTGGCCATAGTATAATTGATACGTGGTAAAAGATGGAGAATAATATGAAAACTAAAGTTGGAATTGTCGGTTTATGTGGACAATCAATTTTCATGCGGATTAATCATTTTCATAAGCCAGAAGAAACGCTTCATGCTTCCGATGTTCATCAAGAAGTGGGTGGTAAAGGATATAATCAAGCTGTTGCAGTGAAAAGGCTAGGGGGAGATCCCTACTTTTTGGGTGCAGTTGGCAATGATACCTATGGTGACAATTGCTGTGATTACTTAACTAATCAAGGAATCAAACATGGTATTGTAAAAAAACCAGGGAAAACGGCTTTAGCGGTAATTCTTCGCGATAAAAATGGAAACAATCAAGTGACGGTTTATCCGGGTAACACGCTCGAAGAAAAAGATTTGTCCATATTTTTTAAAGAAGGGAATGATTTTGATTTTTTACTTTTAAATCAAGAGATTCCTCAAACTGTTTTGAATAGTGTTCTTGAATGGGCTAAAAAAAACAAGATAAAAGTCATTCTTAATCCCGCACCAGTAACTTCATTTACATCACAAATCATACAATATGCATGGCTTATTACTCCTAATTGGCATGAAGTCAGGGAATTATTCGCTCTTAATGAGGTTCATCATTTAGATGATTTAATTTCTGTACTACCAAAACTTAATTTTCCGAGAATGGTTGTAACACTAGGAAATGAGGGGGCTTTAGTGCTAGAAGAAGGTAAAGTTCATCATTTACCGGCTATAAAAGTGAAAGTAGTTGATACTACAGGTGCAGGAGATGTTTTCAATGCGGCTTTAGTAGTGGGATTAGGAGAAAAAATGACATTATTAGAAGCAACAAAGTTTGCCCTTAAAGCTTCAGGACTTAGTGTAACCAAAGATTATGTAATGCCATCGATTCCATATCGAGAAGAAATAATAAAATGATTTATACACTAGTTTGATAAAGTAAAATCGTTTTTTTCATTGTAAATCAAAAGCGAGTATGTTATAATGAGTTGTGTTAACAAATAAAAATAAAAGGAGCGTCAAGCATGATCTATAAAACGATTAAAAATTACAAAGAGGCGAGCAAAGACTTTTTAGAAAATGAAAAGCAATTTCATTTGGGAGTAATTCCTACTGAGCAGTCGAATCCATTAACAAAAAACATGAGTTACATCATTGCTCAAAATACTGCCGAAGGGATTAAAACAATTTTATCAGCAGATGTGAATATTCCATCTGTAACTAAAAAGGCTTTTGAAACCCCAGAATTTAAAAGATTTGTTGATGATATATATAAAGCTATTATAAACAAGAAAAAGATACTTTTCTCGAGTGTTGGTGCCAGTGGCAGAATGGCTCTACAACTAGATGCTACATGGCGAAAATTCTGGACAGAATTAGGCTTAAAATTACCAGTTAGAAGGTCACAATTGATTGAAATAAGTGAAATCACGGATAGCTTGATGACTGGTGGGGATAGAGCACTTGTTAGAGCAGTTGAAAACTTTGAAGACTATATGACTTTTGGTCGTCAACAAGTTGTTGAAGCAGGTGTAGGACCTGGTGATGTTGTTGTTGGCTTAGCAGAGTGTGGTTTATCAGCTAGTATAAATGGCTCTGTTTTAGAGGCTATTGAAAGAGGATGTACAACATATTATATATTCTGTAATCCAGAAGAAATTCTTTGTAAGCACCTTGACCGAGTAAGAGTTGTTTTTGAAAGAAAAGATATCATCAAAATACCTCTATTCGTGGGTAATATGGCTGTTGCTGGTTCAACAAGAATGCAGGTTACCACAGTTGAATTATTAGCTGTTGGAGCAGCAATGGAAGTTGCTAGCTGGCGTTGGCTAAAAGAAAATTTAAGCGAAAAAGAATTAGAAGCAATCGGCTCAAAAGCATTAGAATTAAGTGAATATTCAGATGAATTTCAAAAATTATTGGATAAACTATCAAAAGGAGAAGCCTTAAAAGGTCTAGCTTCTGCGGTTGATTTGGAAACAGAAACGTACAATCAAAATGGTTTGGTTACTTATGTTACTTCAGAGTATTTTATCGATATCATGACAGATACTACAGAACGTCAACCAACATTCACATTACCACCATTTAGAAAATTCAATGATAAAGTAAGTCCAATTAGTTGGGCATATATTAAAAACCCTTTATATCCAAATGAGGTTGCTTGGCAACATGTTTTCCGTCGACCAATCAAAGGTTTAGAATGGACAGTTGAAGACTATATTAGAATGAAAGCAGCACAAGACATCATCAATAAACCACCAAAAGTTGGCGCAACAGAAGTAACAGATTATGTTATTGGTAATGAAGATGATCCATCTCGTTATTCACGTAAGCCATCTAGATTAATTTGCATCGATATCAATGGTTCAGCAAATGAAAAATCGGTGGAATGGTTCAAAAAAAATGCCCCTAAGTTTAGCGAAGGTGTAGCAATCCGCTTAGGTCATATTCCAAGCAATAAAATTGCAGAACATGAAATCCACATTCCTGTTGACCTACCTAATACAATAATGGATTTACTTCCTCATTTAATGGTTAAATTGACATTCAATTTATTAAGCACAGCGACAATGGCAAAAATGGGAAGAGTGTGGGGAAATTGGATGGTTCAAGTTCTACCAACAAATAAAAAATTAATCGATCGTAGTACAAGAATTATTTCTTTCATTTCAGGACTTCCTTATGAAAAAGCAAACGAAGAATTCTTCTATTCTTATTACAATCGTAAGCCTGAAGATGAATATCGCGAATCATATGTTATTGAAACGTTAAAACGTTTAGGCTTCGAACAAAAAGATAAAATTAAGTAATTATTATTTAACTACCGCTTAAAAGCGGTAGTTTTTTAATAGAAAAACATAAATATTTTTTAAAAAAACATTCTCAAAAAGGTTATAATTATATAAAGGTATAGGTTTTTTAAAAAGAATTTGCTATAATACACCTATGTGTAAAAAAAGAAAAACGGATGATTGTAAAAGAATTTCTGTATTGGCATTTGATGAAGATAAAGAAGTATTTATCGATGCCAATTACATCGGAAAAGTATGGATAAACATCAAAAAAGCACTTTTTATGCTATCACTTGTTATAAATTAATACACAAAATATAATGGTTGAGGAGTTTTTTATGAAAAAAATATTCGCGCTAGGATTATTCATTATTTTATTATTTAGTGTTGGGGGTTGTAAACCGGTTGAAGAACCAAAAGATCCAAACGATGTATTTAATGGCTTACCAAGTCTAGATGGATTGATATTAGAAGATGAAGAAAAAATTATTGAAGTTCGTAATCAATATGAAACCTTATCTTCTGAAGATAAAAGCAAAATAACAATTCAAAATTTAGAAAAATTAACTGAATTGGAAGCTAAAATAGAAGAATTGAAATTAGAACAAGCTAGAGAGGTTGAAGCGAAAGATTTTCAAATAGCAGTAGCAAAAATACCTTCTTTAAATGACATTTCTCTTGATGATGAAGCCTATATCGCTTCTATTCGTAGTTATTACAACGGTTTGGCGAGTGATATTAAGGTATTGGTAGAAGAAGCATTGATTACTTTGGAAAAAGCGGAGGAACAATTGCTTATCCTTCATGAACAGAATAAACAAGCGAAAGCTCAAAAAATTATTGATGATATTTTGGGATTACCGACTTTGGAATCAATAACTATCGCTGATTATGATGTAGTAGAGAATATCATTGATGAATATGACGCCCTACCTAATGATATTCAATTACTGGTTGACCAATCTTATTTACAAATATTAATGAGGTATCATAATCGTTTGGTTGGTCTTTTAGAAATAGCAAATTTTGTTGCAGAATTGCATGCATTACCACCAATTAGTCAATTGACACTTGCTGATGAGACTAGGGTTGTATCATTGCGTAATCAATTCAATGAATTAGCAACATGGCAAAAAAATGCAGTAGAATTTGATGATTTATTATTACTTGAAGATTATGAATTAGAAATTCAAGAATTAATCAAAGAGGATTTGAACCAAAGAACTCCACAAGCTATGGAGGATTTGAAAGTATATTTAGAGGATTATATTCCTGATGAAATTATAGAGAATGTTGACTTCTTTACCAGTTATATAATTAATGGAGTTGATTTAACGCTATTTTGGTCGACAGGAGATAGTTCTATTAACTATCTTGGTCAAGTAGTCAAACCAGCAAAAGATCGTAATGTTACCATTACAGTAAGAATTACCAGAGGAAAATATTTAGAAACATATAGTAAAAATGTGATTGTGAAAGGAGTTGGTGAAATAGTGATGCCAGATTTTGAACCAGGGAAGAAAATTACCTTCGCTTACATGCGTAACAAAGATGGAAATCAAGATGTACTTTATAACCGTGACTACAATATGCTTGATGTTATTAATTATTCATTTGCAAAGATTTCTGGTGGTAAACTAAGTGTTTCGGGATTGACCAACCTAAATAATGTCTTAACATTAAGACAAAAAGGAATACGGGTTGTGATAGTAGTCGATGGTGTATCCAATGATACCGCCAATGCTTTTAATATTATGTCTGCCTCTCCAATCAGTCGTAAGGTCTTTATTAATTCTGTTATGGAAGTAATAGATTTATATCAACTTGATGGTCTTGATTTGGACTGGGAAATTAATGTTAATACGACCAATTTTAATCTTTTATGTAAGGAACTACGAGAAGCTTTTGATAAGTATAATCGAAAATTAATTTTAAGTGCTGCTGTAGGTGTGGCAACAAATGCCTTTGATGCGAGAACATTAGCAAATTATCTTGATTATTTACATATTATGACCTATGGTATGGGTAGCACTTCTAGAGTAACCCATGAAACGGCTCTATACTCGGGTTCAGGAGTAACTTATTCAGTAGATTATGCTGTTAATAAATATTCTAGTCAAGGCTTTCCAAAGAGTAAAATGACTTTTGGAATTCAGTTTTACGTAAGAATGGGAACAGTGAGTGGAAACCCTGTCAACCCATTTGGTTTGCCAATGACAAGTGCTCGGTCTATCGGTTATGCATCGTTCCTATCGAATTACTTTAATGCGAACCAATAATATCAATACTTTGATCCAAATACAAGTTCTTATTATTGGTATGATGGAACGACCTATGCTTCTTATGAAAATCAACAATCGGTGAAATTAAAATGCCAGTACGCCGAAAATCAAGGCTTGGCAGGTGTCATGTATTGGGATTATGGCCATGATTTAACGGGAACATTATTAAGCGCAATTTATCAAGAATTTAATAATTAGTGTATGAGAAAAGCAAGACTTATCGGTCTTGCTTGTTTTTTTGATAAATGATTAAATTTTTTTGTTTCCCTACTCTGATAACACATTCTAAATCGGTTAGAATCTTTAAGGCTATTTGTGCTTTGCGCTGATTTATTGGTGATAATTGTTGATAATCTTTAGAAGTAAAGTGGAGAGGAAGATTACTAGGAAGAAACGCTTGGTAATCAAAAGGCGAATTGAAATAAACTTCGTCAATTAATTCTGTTGGGATGCGATTATACCTGCTAGAGCCTCTTTTTTTATCCGTGCTCCAACCATTTAAGTAACGATATTCTTCCATATTCATTAACAATAAACATATTTTTAAATTGGGATGGTTTAAATAGGGATTGATTTTGTATAGCTCAAAGATAGCATCGTAAATTGTTCCCTTTTTTGGACTCTTTCTTTTACTAGAAATTTCGCCAGTATTTTCATCTATCCAGTAAAGCCATTTTATATGAGGAATAGGATATACAATTGTAACGCGGTAGTTTGGTAAAAAGAAATCGAGTTTTTTTCTTAGCTTATTAAAAGAACGCGTTTGGATTTCAACAATCTCTTTTTCTTTTAGAATATCGGCATAAAATGGTCCTATTTTTATTTCATGGTAACTGATATCGTTCTCAAAATAATGTTTAATAATTCGATGTAATAGCTTTTCTTGCAAGGTTCCAATTTTTTTTGTTACATCATTACTGTTAACTAATGAAGCGGTAATATCAAAGAATTTTTTTCCATTCATAACAAAGATCCTTCTTGTTGATTTTATTATAGCAAAAATGGTGTTTTATGCCAAGCACATTCTATTTGCTACTGAAATATTCACTTGACAAAATCCATGCTTTAGAGTATTATAATAAGGTAAAAAGAAAGACAAAGATAGAGAAAGTAGTAACCGCAAAAATTTTTAGAGAGCTAGTGGTGGTGGAAAACTAGTAAAAGTATGCCTTTATGAAAATCACTCTGGAGTTGCAGGCTGAAAATAGTAAGCTGTGCCGGTATCCCCCGTTATTAGGATAGCATATGTCAGTATGTAAAAAGGTGGTATAATGAAATCCGAACTTTCATCCTTTTTAGGGTGGGAGTTTTTTTATTAAATAGGAGGGAAGTATGTATAAAAAAGTACCAACAAATTTAAATTTTGTTGAAAGAGAAAAAACAGTACGGGATTTTTGGAAAGAAAAAAAGATTTTTGAAAAGAGTATTTCTGAAAAAGAAGGAAATAGAAATTATACATTTTATGATGGTCCGCCAACAGCAAATGGAAAACCGCATATAGGACATGTTCTAACAAGAGTAATCAAGGATATGATACCTCGATACCATGTTATGAAAGGAGCTTATGCATTAAGAAAAGCTGGATGGGATACTCATGGCTTACCAGTAGAAATTGAAGTAGAAAAATCTTTGGGAATTGATGGCAAAGAGCAAATTGAAGAATACGGAATCGCCCCATTCATTGAAAAATGCAAGGAAAGTGTATGGAAATACAAAGCAATGTGGGAAGATTTTTCTGATATTGTAGGTTATTGGGTAGATAATGAAAATCCTTATGTTACCTACCATAATGAGTATATTGAATCAGTTTGGTGGAGTTTAAAAAAGGTTTGGGATAGAAAATTATTATATAAAGGTTACAAGATTACTCCCTATTGCCCTCGTTGCGGAACTCCGCTTTCATCTCACGAAGTAGCACAGGGATATAAAGATGTAAAAGAAGAATCGGCTATTGTTAAATTCAAATTAGAGGAGGAAAATGCTTATTTTCTTGCATGGACAACAACTCCTTGGACACTACCATCTAACGTAGCGCTTTGTGTAAATCCTACAACGACTTATGTAAAAGCAAAAAAGAATGGTGAAGTCTATTATATGGCAGAAGCTTTGCTAGAGAAAGTACTAGAAAGCGATTATCTTGTATTAGAAAAAATGTTAGGAAAAGACCTAGAGTATAAATATTATGAACCTCTATTTCACTTTAGTGAAAAAGCAAAGAATGCCTTTTTTGTTACCTGTGGGGATTTTGTTACCTTAGAAGATGGAACGGGAATTGTTCATATGGCTCCAGCGTTTGGTGAAGATGACTATAATGTTGGTAAAAAATACGGTTTAAAAATGGTACAATATGTCAATGCTCGGGGAGAATTAACCGAAGAAACCGATTGGGCAGGAATGTTCTGTAAGAAAGCTGATAAACTAATCTTAAAAGATTTGAAAGAACGGGGATTGTTATTTAAAGTTTATAAGTATGAACATAGCTACCCTCATTGCTGGCGTTGTGTTTCCCCACTAATCTATTATGCTCGTGAATCTTGGTTCATTAAGATGACAGATGTAAAAGAGGATTTGATTAGAAACAATAATACGATAAACTGGATTCCTGAAAGCATTGGTAAGGGGAGATTTGGTGATTGGTTAGAAAATATTCAAGACTGGGGTATTAGTCGTAACCGTTATTGGGGAACTCCGCTTCCAGTTTGGGAGTGCCAATGTGGTCATAAACATGTAATTGGTTCTATTAGCGAGTTAAGAGAAATGTCTGATAACTGCCCGGAAGATATTGAACTTCATCGTCCATATATTGATGCTGTAACGATTACTTGTCCTAAATGTGGGCAAGAAATGCATCGAGTAGAAGAGGTAATTGACTGTTGGTATGATTCAGGGGCAATGCCATTTGCTCAATGGCATTATCCATTTGAAAATCAGGAAACGTTTAAAGAGCAATTTCCTGCTGATTTCATATCGGAAGCTGTTGACCAGACAAGAGGATGGTTTTACTCATTACTAGCAATATCAACACTCGTTTTCAACAAAGCACCATATCGTAATGTGATTGTTTTAGGTCATGTTCAGGATGAGAGTGGACAAAAAATGAGTAAATCAAAGGGAAATGCCGTTGATCCTATGGAAGTCTTGGCTGAATTTGGTGCGGATTCTATTCGTTGGTATTTTTATGAGAATAGTGCTCCATGGCTTCCTAATCGTTTCCATAAAGATGCAGTTGTTGAAGGACAAAGAAAATTCTTAAGAACATTATGGAATACCTATGCATTTTATGTCCTATATGCAGAGATTGATCAATTTGATCCAACGAAGTATGATTTAAAATACGAACAACTTTCAGTAATGGATAAATGGCTATTATCTAAACTAAATACAGTTGTGAAAGAAGCAGATAACAATCTTGCTAACTATAAGATTACTGAAACAGCAAGAATCTTACAAGATTTTGTTGATGAAATGAGTAATTGGTATGTTCGTCGTTCTCGTGAACGCTTCTGGGCTCAAGGAATGGAACAAGATAAGATTAATGCTTATATGACTTTGTATACAGCACTAGTAACCATTGCTAAGGTGGCTGCACCGATGATTCCATTTATGACTGAAGATATTTATCAAAATTTGGTAAGAAGTGTCGATAAAAAAGCAAAAGAAAGTATTCATCTATGCAATTATCCAACTCCAGTTTTAGAATGGATTGATAAGGATTTAGAGAATAATATGGAATCAGTATTAGATATTGTTGTAATGGGGCGAGCGGTTAGAAATAATTGTAATATAAAGAATCGTCAACCAATCAGCAAAATGTATGTGAAAACGGCAAAACCATTAGAAAAATTCTATGTAGAGATTATTGAAGAAGAATTGAATGTGAAGGAAGTTTTATTTACAGATAGTATAAGTTCATTCATATCTTATAGTTTTAAGCCAAACTTTAAGACTGTTGGTCCGAAATATGGTAAATATATCAATGATATAAAGAGCGCATTACTGGAAATAGATGGAGTTCAAGCAAAAAGGGAACTAGACTCTACAGGTAGTTTAAAGCTGAAAGTGAAAGATATTGATGTTGAATTAGTCAAAGAAGACCTACAAATTGAAGTTATCCAACAAGAAGGATTTTCAGCGTTATCTGATAATTATATAGCCGTTGTTATGGATATAAGATTGACACCAGAATTAATTGAAGAGGGTTTTGTTCGAGAAATTATCAGTAAAATTCAAACAACGCGAAAAGAGTCTGATTTCAACGTAATGGATTACATTGAAATCTATGTTTCTGGTAATGATAAAATTAAAGAAATTATGGAAAAGAATATCGATAGTATTAAACGAGATGTTCTGGCAATCACAGTACATTTTGATAAAGATATTGAATCATCAAAAGAATTCAATATCAATGGAGAAAATGTGAAGATTGGTTTGAAGCAATTACGCTAAGATTTGAATTTTATAATTTTAAAAAACGGATACTTCCTAATATGCAAATTTTATCAAGGGAAGTAGTTAAAATACTTTGTTCACCACCACGGATAATCATTTGGAGGATAAGCAAGACCAGATAAGTATGGTTTTGCTTTTTTTGTTCAGGGAGTGACAAAGCAATATTTCAAAACAGACATTTAATAATCAGGTCTTAACACCAGCATTTATGATTATCATCACTAGCGAAATAAGTAAAATGTACACCACAAATAAAAGAAAGAAAAATGTCTTGATTTACAAGAAAAAATTTGCTATAATAATGAGGGCGCCAAAGAATGCGCAATAAGAAAATGAATCTTCCCTACGGAAGATTTTTTTATATAATGAGGAGGAATTCATATGGCAAAGTACATTTTTGTTACTGGAGGTGTTGTTTCCAGTTTAGGAAAAGGGATTACAGCATCTTGTATAGGAAGATTATTAAAAAATAGAGGCTTGAAAGTCTTTATGCAAAAATTTGATCCCTACATCAATGTTGATCCAGGAACAATGAGTCCTTACCAACATGGAGAAGTTTTTGTGACCGACGATGGTGCAGAAACGGATTTAGATTTGGGCCATTATGAACGCTTTATCGATGAAAACTTATCAAAAGATTCCAATATTACTTCTGGAAAAATTTATAAAACAGTTATCGAAAAAGAGCGACGTGGCGACTATAATGGTGGTACAGTACAGGTAATTCCTCATGTTACGAATGAGATTAAAAATAAAATTCGTAGTGCTGCTGAACATTCACAGGCGGATGTTATCATTACAGAAATTGGTGGAACAGTTGGTGATATTGAATCACAACCATTTTTAGAAGCAATCAGACAGTGGCGTCGTGAAGTCGGCTATGAAAACACATTTTATATTCATACCACATTGGTTCCTTTTTTACGTTCTGCAAATGAAATAAAAACAAAACCGACCCAACATAGTGTAAAAGAATTAAGGTCGTTGGGAATTCAACCAGACATGATAGTTTTACGTTCGGAAGTTGATATTGATAACGGATATCGCGATAAAATTTCTTTATTTTGTGATGTTGATAGAGATGCTGTTGTTATTGCCAAGGATGTTAATATTCTTTATGAAATGGTTTGCGAATTGGAAAAGCAGAAAGTGGATCAGTATATTTGCCATCATTTTAGATTTGAAACAGCTCCTATAAATATGAAAGAATGGAATGAATTAATTAAAAAGGTTAAAAAATTACAGGGTGAAATTAAAATTGCGTTAGTAGGAAAATATACAGATTTACGCGATGCTTATTTATCTATCAGTGAAGCATTAAAACATGCTGGTTATTATTTTGGGAAAAAAATAAATATTGACTGGATTAATTCTGAAAAGGTAAATTCAGAAAATGTAGATGAATTATTGCAAAATGCACATGGAATTTTAGTTCCTAGTGGTTTTGGCCCTCGGGGAATTGAAGGTAAAATCCTAGCATGTAATTATGCTCGCAAACACAAAATTCCTTATTTTGGTATTTGTTTAGGAATGCAAATTGCTGTTATTGAATATATGCAAAATGTCGTTGGATTGAAAAGTGCCAATTCGACTGAGTTTGATGAAAAGGCGAAAGATCCAGTCATTGATTACTTGCCAGAACAATATAAGAATATTTCATTAATAGGTACTATGCGTCTAGGCTTATACGATTGTAAGATTAAAAAAGATACTCACGCTTATCACGCTTATCAGAAAACAGAAATAAAAGAACGCCATCGTAATAATTATGAACTCAATAATCAATACTTAGAAATTTTAGAAAAATCTGGAATGATTGCTTCAGGAATAAATCCTCAAACAAACCTTGTAGAAATAGTGGAAATTGTGGATCATCCTTGGTTTGTCGCTTGTCAGTTCCATCCTGAATTTTTATCACGACCACAACGAGCACATCCTTTGTTCGTTGGATTTCTTGAAGCTTGTATAAAAAAACAAAAATAAATTTAGAGCGCTCATAAAATCAAGCGCTCTTTTTATAACATTTTTAATTTTTACTGAATTAAAATATAATATAACTAGAAAAAACTACGAATATAATGTATAATAGATAGAAGGTGAAATTGATGGATAATACAAAAGATAAATTGCCAAAACATATTGCCATAATCATGGATGGTAATGGTACCTGGGCAAAAAAACGAGGATTGTCACGAAATCTAGGACATCGAAAAGGTGTTCAGACTTTAATTAATACGATTAAATATTGCCAACAAATTGGTATAGAGTACTTAACTGTTTTTGCCTTTAGTACAGAAAATTGGTCAAGGCCAAAAGAAGAAGTTGACTACTTGATGAAATTACCCGAACAGTTTTTGGAAACCTATCGTAAGACAATGTGTGATAATGGTGTGAGATTTCGAGTAATTGGTCGTAAAGACAATCTTAAAGCAGATCTTCTAAAGAAAATTAAAGAATTAGAAATAGAAACAGAAGAAAATAATAACATTCATTTTACACTGGCTTTCGATTATGGGGGAAAAGATGAAATTGTTAACGCAGCTAAAAAGATAGCAATAGATGTAAAAGAAAATAAAATTAAGCTCGAAGATCTTGATGAAAGTTTGTTTTACCATTATTTATATACAAAGGATTTACCTATGGTCGACTTGTTGATTAGAACAAGCAACCAAATAAGAATCAGCAATTTTATGCTTTGGCAGATTGCCTATAGTGAATTGTATTTTACGGATACTTTATGGCCAGACTTTAGAAGAAGGGATTTGGATAAAGCTATCGATGAATATCAAAAGCGTAATCGTCGCTTTGGAGGACTTTAATGAAACAAAGAACAATAACGGCTTTTTTCATGATTATTACCTTATTACCCTTAGCGGTAATTGACCATCCAGTTGCCGAGTGGGGATTTTTTGCTGTGGCGATTGCCTTTAGTATCATAGGAACCTACGAGTTGATTAATATGATGTATCAGAAATCATCATCGATGAAAGCATTTCGCTATTTTGTTCCATTATTTTCAGGTGTAATTACTGCACTTGCTTGTCTAGCAACTAAAAAATCAGGAGAGATAAGGTTTTTCAATGAATATTTTATTTATCATTTCTATGTATTAATAGCTTTCCTAACATCTAGTGCAATCACCTTAGGATTATTAATTTTTAAATCGCATACAACGACCAAAGAGGTTTTCGGCTGTCTTGCTAGTTTGGTCTATGCTGGTTTGATTTTTGGTTATGCGATGAGTATTCGGTACTTAAAACCGATCAACCTGAATCAAACATTGGTTGAACTAAACGGGGTAAAGAGTTTTATCTATGTTTATTCTATCGTAGTTGCTACTGATTTGTTTGCTTATTTCATTGGCATCAAATTTGGAAAACATAAATTATGTCCCGAAATAAGCCCTAAAAAATCAATTGAGGGTTCAATTGCAGGTTCAATTGCAGGTGTTGTAGTCGGAACAACTACGGCTTTTTTAATGAAAATCGTAAATCCAGAAGCAAATGAAATTTTCTTAACTGTATTAGTGGTTTTGGGATTATCAGCATTTTTATCGATTACGGTTCAAATAGGAGATTTAATCGCTTCAAAAATAAAAAGAGGCTATCAGATAAAAGATTTTTCCAATTTATTTCCAGGACACGGTGGTATTCTTGATCGTTTCGATAGTTTATTATATGCAGGTATTTGGTTTTACTTGATTGTTCAAATAACTGAATTATTATTGATGGGAGCTTAAAATGAAAAATATATTTTTGCTAGGGGCAAGTGGTTCAATTGGACAACAAACCTTGGTTATAATTAGAAATAGCAAAGAATATTCTTTAAAGGCAATATCGGTAGGATATAATATCGATGCTGCTATTGTTATCATCGATGAATTTAAGCCGGAGTTTGTTAGCGTTGCTTGCCAGAAAGATAAAGAATATTTACAAGTAAAATATCCTCAAATTAAATTTTCCCATGGAGAGCAAGGGCTAATTGATGTTGCTACTTATGGTGATGATGAAGGATTGTTAGTGAATGCACTTGTTGGAATCATGGGTTTAGCACCAACAATTGCAGCTATTAAGAAGAAAAAAGATATTTTACTGGCTAATAAGGAAACACTGGTAGCGGGTGGAGAATTGGTTATGACCCTTGCCAAGCAGTATAAGGTGAATATTTTTCCAATTGATAGTGAACATAGCGCTATTTACCAATGCCTCTTATCAGGAAATAAACAAGATGTTGCCAATCTAATTATCACCGCAAGCGGTGGAGCTTTACGCAACAAAACCAGAGCAGAGCTAATTGATATCACGGTTGAAGAAGCCTTACAGCATCCAAATTGGTCTATGGGAAAGAAAATCACTATCGATTCCGCAACCATGGTCAATAAAGGATTAGAAGTAATAGAAGCCCATCATTTGTTTCAAATGCCTTACGAGAAAATCAAAACGATTCTTCATCCCGAAAGCATTATTCATTCGATGGTAGAATATAATGATAGTTCTGTCATTGCCCAGATGTCATATCCTAATATGATGTTACCCATTCAGTATGCATTGACTTATCCTCGTCATATAGAAAATGAGAACTTGAAAAAACTGAATTTATCCAGCATAAAAAATTTAACTTTTCAGGAAATGGATTTTTCAAGATTTCCTATGTTGGAATTAGCATATCGAGTAGGAAAAAGCGGTGGATTACTGCCTACAGTATACAATGCAGCCAATGAAGCAGCGGTTGATTTATTTATAAGAAAAAAAATAAGGTTTCTTGATATTGAAAAAATCATTTTTGAAATGGTTGAAAAATACCAAGACAATAATGAGATGGCAATCACTTTAGATAAGATATTAAAGATAGATAAAGAAGTGAAAAAAGATGTTTATCAAGCATATGAGGTGGCTTAGTGGATTATATTATCGGTTTAATTGCATTTGTTTTTGTTTTAGGAGTTATCGTTTTAGTTCATGAAGGTGGGCATTATTTCTTTACTAAAAGAGCGAACATTTTATGTCGTGAATTTGCTTTTGGTATGGGACCTATTATATGGAAAAAGAAAAAGGGAGAAACTCTGTATACCATTAGAGCATTTCCCATTGGTGGTCTTTGTGCGATTGCAGGAGAGGAATTAGAAAATGATCCTTTTAAAAATCGAGAGACCATTAAATTAAAAATTGAAGGCGGAAAAATTACTGGATTTTATCTAGATGTAGAGGATATAAAAATAGATTATCCAATCTATAAAATTATTAGTTATGATATTTTTGATCCTGAAGAAACCGATTTTCTTTATATGGAAGTTGTCGATGGGGAGATGATCACCAAGTATCCAGTTGATCCTCAAGCAATAATTTACGAAAAGAAAAGTGAGTTTCAAATCGCCCCATATAACAGAACTCTTAATGCGAAAACAAAAAGAGAAAGAGCGATGGTTATGTTTGGGGGACCATTAATGAATTTTCTACTCGCTCTTGTTGTATTCTTTTTAGCGGGTTTAATTCAAGGATTTGCCAATTATGATTCTTCTGTAGTGGATAATTTGACCGAAGAAACACCAGCATATATTGCTGGGCTGCGAGATGGAGATGAAATCATCAAACTTGAAAGTAGTACCATTGTTCAGGAAGTCGAAGTATGGGAAGATATTTCTCAGTTTATGGATGATTACCAAGCTTTAGGTGAATTATCATTGATAAAAGTAACCTATCTTCGCGATAATGCGGAAAAAACAACAACCTTAACACCGGCTGTATATGTATATAATGGTGGATTTGTTGGAGATTATACCATTACTAATAAAGTAGTTGTATTGCTGGTATCTAAAGTAGAAAACAATCTGGCAAATAATGTTGAGTTGTTGGCTGGCGATCAAATTGTTGAAATTGAGGGGCAAGCGGTAGCTTCTTGGGGAGATGTTTACCATGTCTTTGAAAATTATAGTGGTGAAGAAGAAAATTGGTTGCGTTTAAAAGTAATACGTGAAGGCAAAGAAAAGGAAATAAAAATCAAACCATACAGTAAGACTTTATTGGAAAAACAAACGACTACTTCAGGTGAAGCAATTCCGGCAGTTAAAGTGGCGATGGGAATTTCTCCAACTTATAAATTTTCTTTAATCAAGAGTTTTAGTTATAGTGGAAAAAGAACTCTAGCATCATTTACTGCAATTATCGATACCTTTGATTTATTGTTTAGTGGGGATGTGGGTATTCAAAACTTATCCGGACCTGTTGGTATTTTCAGTCTAACAAAAAATGTGGCTTCTCAAGGAATAGCCCCAATTCTTAATTTGACGGGGTTACTAAGCGTTAATATAGGGCTACTTAATTTGTTGCCAATCCCTGCACTTGATGGAGGAAGACTTCTCTTTTTAGCTTATGAGGCAATTACAAAGAAAAAACCAAATCAAAAGGTTGAGGTAGCATTGATTACCATTACCATGCTTCTATTATTTGGATTAATGATCGTGGTAACATTTGGTGATATATTAAGATTATTAGGAATAAGAGGTTAACATATGAAACAATCGTTATTATTTGTCCCCACATTAAGGGATATGCCTAAAGAAGCTGAAGTCGTTAGTCACAAAATTTTGCTTCGAGGTGGTTATGTAAAGCAAAGCGCAGCAGGTGTATATTCTTATTTGCCTTTGGGGTATAAAATCATTAAAAAAATTGAAAATATTATTCGTGAGGAATTAGATAAAATAGGTTGTAGTGAATTATTAATGCCTGCGTTGCAATCTAAAGATTTATGGGTTGAGAGTGGGCGTTGGGAAGCTTATGGTAAAGAGTTAATGCGTCTTAAAGATCGACATGAGCGAGATTTTTGTTTGGGACCAACTCATGAAGAAATTGTAACGAGTATTGTTCGTGATTTCATCAATAGTTACAAGAAGCTTCCTTTGGCTTTATATCAAATTCAAACAAAATTCAGGGATGAATTCAGACCAAGATTTGGCTTAATGCGCGGTCGTGAGTTCATCATGAAAGACTTGTATACCTTTCATGCAACATCAGAAGATTTAGATGAATGGTATTTAAAAGTTAGAAAAGCATACCAAAACATTCTCGATCGAATGGAATTACATTATCGTATTGTTAGTGCCGATAGTGGAAATATTGGTGGTTCTTCTAGTGAAGAGTTTATGATTTTGTGCGATATTGGTGAAGATACGATTGTCTACAGCGATGAGAGTGAATTTGCTAGTAATTTTGAACTCCATAACCTTCAAGTTGGCGATCCGTCACCTGATGGAAAAGGCCATATTTTGCATGCAAAGGGAATTGAAGCCGGGCATATTTTTAAACTTGGCACGAAATATTCATTGCCGATGAAAGCAAATTTTATCGATAAAGATGGAATCACAAAACCGATCATTATGGGCTGTTATGGTATGGGAATTAGTCGTTTATTAATGGCAATTCTGGAACAACATTATCGCGATGAAAAGGCGATTTGGCCACGAGAAGTTCGTCCATTTGATGTCCATATTTTACCTTTAGATAAAGAACAAACAGCAAATTATGACATTGCTTTAGAAGTTTATGATAAACTAAATAAAGCTGGATATGATTGCTTATTCGATGATCGCCAGGAGAGTCCGGGAGTAAAGTTTAAAGATGCTGACTTGATTGGCGTTAGAAATAGAATTGTTGTTGGTCGTAGGGCTAGTGAAGGAATCTTTGAATTTAAAGATATAAAAGAAAATATCACAAAAGAAATTACTTTCTCTGAAATGATGTCAATGAACTTTAAACGATAAAAATTGGAGGGATTTATGAAAGGTTTTAAAAATGCAAATATTTATATTGAGGGAAAAGGGATTGTAAAGAGTTCTTTGGTTATTGAAAATGGCAAAATAGCTTCTTTTGACGAAACAAAAGATTTGATGACTTTGAGAGAAGATCTTATTGTTGTTCCCGGCTTTATTGATAAACATATTCATGGAGCGAACCATTCAGATGCTATGTATCCTAGTTTGGAGGATATTAAAAACATTTCCAAAACGATTGCTCGTGAAGGTGTGACATCATATATGCCAACAACGATGACACAAAGCGAGGAGAACATCGATAAAGCTTTGAAGAACATCAAAGAATACATCGAAAAAAAGAATAAGGATGGGGCGTTTGTCTTGGGTACTCACCTTGAAGGACCATTCATTTCGCCGAAGTTTAAAGGTGCTCAACCAGAACAATATATAGTTCCTTGCAGTGTTGAAAAGTTTATGCATTATCAAGCGGTGAGTGGAAATAATATCAAACAAGTCACCTTAGCGTACGAAGAAAATGGAAAAGATTTGTGTAATTATTTATTATCACAAGGAATTGTTGCCAGTATCGGGCATACAAACGCTACTGCTTTAGAAGTATTAGAAGCGGCTAAGAATGGAGTTACTTCTGCGACACACACATACAATGCTATGAAACCTCTTCATCATCGTGAAGCAGGTACAGTAGGAGGTGTGATGCTAGCTGATACGATTTACGCGGAATTGATTGCCGATTTAGTGCATGTTAGTCCGGAAGCTATTAAAGTTTTGTGTAAAATTAAAGGATTAGATAAAATCGTTTTGGTAACAGATGGCATTGAATCAAAACATTTACCAGACGGTACCTATAGTTTAGGTGGCCAAGAAGTAACGGTTAAAGGAAGAGAAGCGCGTTTGGCTGATGGGACATTAGCTGGAAGCACACTAAAAATGAACCAAGCAATTAAGAACATTAAAAATGTTTTAGGAATAAATTTGGAGAAAGCTATAGACTTAGCAACCATTAATCCTGCAAGAAATTTACGAATTGACCATATAAAAGGTTCTATTGCTTTAGGAAAGCATGCTGATTTAACGGTTATCGATAAAGATTTGAATGTTTATATGACCATCAGCAAAGGAAATATCATTTATAATTCAATTTACTAAGGAGAAGTAAATGTTGGAAAATCAAAAAAGATATCAAGAATATGCAGTTTGGGTGAGAAGACAACTACATATGTATCCTGAAATAGGATATGAAATTGATAATACAGTAAAATTTATTTCTGGGGAACTCGATAAACTAGGTGTAAAGTATTACACAGGAATAGGGAAAAGTAGTATTGTTGCTATTCTCGGGGAAAAAACAAAAAAACCTACTATTGGTTTTCGTGCCGATGTAGATGCCTTGGAAATTGAAGAAAAGAATCAAATAGAATATCGATCAAAGATTAAGGGAAGAATGCATGCTTGTGGACATGATGTTCATGGTGCGATTCTTCTTACCTTGATTAAATATTTGGTGGAAGAAAAAGTTGAACTAAAAGGACAATTAAAGTTTATCTTTCAAGCAGCAGAAGAAGGACCAACATCTGGTGGAGAATTGGTTTGCCAAGATAAATTAATGGATGATGTTGATGTATTTCTTGCTTTTCATGTTGACCCATCAATAGCGGCAGGAAAAATCGGGATTAAATTTGGTGAATTTAATGCCAGTTGTGATGACTTTACTATTAAATTAATAGGAAAATCAGGGCATGCTGCTTATCCTCATCTATCAATTGATCCTATTCAAATGGCTGTAGAAGTATATCAATTGATTCAAAACATGAAAAATAGACAATTAGATCAGACTCAAAAAGCAGTGATTTCTATTTGTGTTATGGAAGCAGGAAAAGCATTCAATATTATTCCTGACTATGCTTATTTAAAAGGAACAGTAAGAACTTATAATAAAGAAATCAAAAAGAAAATTAAGAAACAAATAGAAGAGATTGTTAGAAATGTAGTAAATCTTCACCAAGGGGATTATGAACTAGAATACCGTGATGGAGTTATTCCAACAATTAATACGCCAGAAGTTTGTGAAGTGTTAAAACAGGTGGTTGTTGATACGATTGGAATAGATAACTACATAGAATTGGACACTGTTTCTATGGGAGTTGATGATTTCGCTTATTATGTTGATAAAGCAAAAGGGGCAATGATGAGTTTGGGGGTTTGCAATGAAGAAAAAGATTGCATTTATCCCCTACACAATTCTCGCTTTAACGTCGATGAAGATGTTTTTATAATCGGGGTAGAGGTATATTTAAAAGCTATTCTTCAATATATGAAATGATAGGATGATGGAATATGATTTATATACGCGAAGCAGCTGGTGCTGTTTTGGGATTGGGATTATTATTTTTTATTATAAATGGGATGATTACGACGATTAATCCAAAAATCAGAGGAGCCATCCACTTAACGATTGGATTGATTTTCACGATATTATTCGTTTTGGCGTATTTCCTTGATAATTATGTTTATTTAATTTTTTATCATCCGCGAATATACATTATGTTTGCGGGGAGTTCTTTGCTATATACCATTATTATTCCCACTAGATTATTTTTGAAGGGAAATCGTGAAGGATTCAGTTTTAAGGGAAAGAAAATTATCTATACAACCGATAAAAACGAATATATATATTTGGTTTATAAACATGGCACGCAAGTATTTCTCAAGGATAAAAAGGGAATTGTACTGAAAATGAAAAAAAGATCATTTGCTGATCAAATGATTGAAAAATGTAATCGAAAATATAAACTAACAGTACCGGAAGAATTAATTAAAAAATATGGTATAGTAACAATTACAAACAAAAAAAAGGAAGTCTATCATTGTTATATCATTGATATCAATACAGATTTAAATGATTTCGGTTTTACTAATTATAATAAATATGAATTGGTTCATATGGATTTTGCTTATTTAGATAAGCAAATCATTTTCAGATTGATGATAGAAGAAGAATTTAATGTTGTTTTATAAAACCCACTAGGAATTGCTAGTGGGTTTTGTGTTTCTATAAGTATTTTTCAACTTTACTTAGTAAACGTTTTGGTATTTTTCCCAGAACTTCAATCTGAGTTTCTTGGTAATCAATGGCTTTTGTATACCCAGAACCTTTTAGAAACTCAATGATTTTTTGTTCGTGATAAGGAACGTGAAGTTGAATTGTTACAAAGTCGTGTTCTAACTCCGTTTGAATCATTTCAATAAGTTTATCAATATTTTTATCGGTGATAGCACTAATTCTAATTGCTTTTTCATATTGAGGTTGAATGTATAGATAATCTTCAAGCAAATCGATTTTATTGAAAGCATAAATAGTAGGGATGTTTTTAACACCAATACTTTGTAATACTTGTTCGGTAGTTTCAATTTGTGATTTATAGTTATGATTAGTAGCATCGACAATATGGATAATTAAATCTGCTTCTTTGATTTCTTCTAGGGTAGATTTAAATGCTTCTACTAAGTGATGAGGCAATTTGTTGACAAATCCAACAGTGTCCGTTACTAAAAAGTGAAAATTTGTTTCGGTTTGGATGGCTCTTGTTGAAGTTTCCAGTGTTGTAAAAAGCATATCTTTTTCGAACACTGTTTTTTTTATCCCTTTTGAGCGATGTAAAAGTGCATTCAAGGTACTAGATTTACCACTATTGGTATAGCCCACCAAACATACTATTTGCATGTTATTCGTCTTACGCGTTTTTCTTTGTTGTTTTCGTAAAAGAGTAACTTCTTCGAGTTCTTTTTTTAAGGCAGCAATTCGGTCAGTAGTAATACGGCGATCAAGTTCTAGTTTTGTTTCACCTGCTCCTCTTCCATGGGCAAAACCTCCACCGGTACCTCTTTGCCGCGAAAGACCTTTTCTTAGTCCCGTAAGGCGAGGAAGACTATATTTTAATGTTGCTATTTCTACTTGCATCATGGCTTCTTTCGTTTTTGCCCGGCGTTTGAAAATTTCTAGAATGATGAAGGTGCGATCGTAAATGATAATCTCCAATGCTTCTTGCAGATTGGTGATTTGTAAAGGAGTCAATTCATCGTTGAATACTAAAGCTTCAATATCTAAACTCTGAATAGTTATTTTTATTTCTTCGATTTTTCCTTTCCCAACATAAGTTGATGGATTTATATAATTTAGATTTTGCGTTATAACATCAACAATCTCCACATCACAAGCCAAACATAAGTTCTTTAATTCTTCAATCTCATCAAGGAAAACATAATCTTCACTTAAAGTATTAACGCCAATGATGATAGCTTTTTCCATGGTGGATTACCTCTTTTCCATCAATATTATACGATTCACAATAAAAATAGTCAACGAATATCGTTTCAACAACCTTTTCACTCTTCAAAAAATCTTTGTTATCAGATTGACCATTTTTTATTGGTTCCTTATACATCAATCATAGAATTTTGATAAACTCTTCCGTTGTTTTTCAAAGAAAAAAGATCTCGATTTGAGATCTTTATAAACCACATTTAAGTTGAGCATTGCAGTTAGTACAGGTATTACAACCACCAATGTCTTCAACAACTCCTTGAAGGCAAATTGGGCAAGTATCTCCTACTTCAACACCAATGTTACGATTGGCTTTCGTGGTGGTAGGATTGATTTCATCCTTTCCTCTTTCCACTTTATTTTCTTGAATTTCAATACCCAAATCTGAAAGTTCAACTTGTTTTGGAAGAGTGTCTTCTTTCTTCAAGGTTAAGACTTGAGTGTCGCGGCTACCATCAACATAAACGGTTCCACCTTTTGCTTTTCCTTTATATAAGCGCATATACAATTTTTCAACATCTTCCACCGTATATCCTTTCGGTGCATTGACGGTTTTAGAAATAGAAGAGTCAACCCAGCGTTGAATGACACATTGTACATCAGCATGTTCTTCCGCAGATAATTCCATTGCGGAAACAAAGATATCCGGTAGATTATTGATATCACACTCAGGATGAAGTTTAATATAATTATCAACAATTGGAGCATTTACTTCCATGAATTTACCTAAACGACCACTACGGTAATATTTAAAAGCGAAGTATGGTTCAAGACCAGTTGACACACCAACCATGGTTCCTGTAGAACCCGTTGGAGCAATTGTCAATAAGTGTGAGTTTCTAATACCATATTTTAGAATATCTTCTCTTATTTGAGTAGGCATTTTCTTCATATAGCCACTCTCGATAAATTTTGCGCGTGAGCCATATTGGTCAAGGAATGGGAAACTTCCCTTTTCTTTGGCAAGATTAATAGAAGCATTGTAGGCATTAGTTGCTAAAAATTCAAATAATTTATCAACAAAGCGATTGGCTTTTTTACTGCCATAGCGCAAATTGCAATAGATAATTAAGTCATGTAATCCCATAACGCCAAGACCGATTCTTCGCTCTCCTAAAGCTTGGATTTTATTTTCTTCTAAAAAGTAAGTAGTACGATCAATAACATTATCTTGTAGTCTTATTGCCACATCAATTGTCTTCTTTAATTTTTCCCAATTAACACTTTTTTCTTTGTGATCGGCCATATTTGCAAGATTGATTGCTGCTAAGTTACAAACAGAATATGGTGCAAGAGGTTGTTCCCCACAAGGGTTGGTACATACTACTTGTTGACCATAGGCTTTAGCGTTGGTCATATCATTAGCGTTGTCGATAAAGAAAATTCCCGGTTCAGCTGAATAGGTGGCGCAAATATTAATCAGATTCCACAATTCTCTAGCTTTAAAGGTCTTATATACCTTAACACCATAGCCCATTTTTTCCCATGCACGGACATCACCAACATCCGCCCATTTTTGATTATAGGCTTCTTTTTGGCCAGGATTATAGTTATCAATATCAGGGAATTTTAATTGATATTCTAAGTCATTCTCAACGGCGTACATAAATTCTTTTGTAATCGCTACTGAGATGTTGGCACCAGAAAGAAAATCAGGATTATTTACTTGATATTTACCACCAACAGATAAGATTTCTCGTGCTCTTTCTAAAGTTGCTTTACTTACAGTGCCAGGATGAGTACCTTCTATATCGATTAAAGCTTCATATATTTCTGTTTCTTCATTGGTAAGAGGAATAAATTTAAGTTTGTTCTTTGCTTCGCGGATAATATCTTCATCGGTAAGATTGTTGAGTAAAAATTGCAAGATTTTAGGATTTTGCATCTTACTAATGATGAATTCGATAATATCTGGATGCCAATCTGCCAGCATAATCATTTGAGCTCCTCGTCGAGAACCCCCTTGTTCTACTAAATGAGTTAATTCAGATAAATCATGCAACCAACTTACAGCACCACTTGATTTACCATTCACTCCTTTTGCCAGCGAATTTTTAGGTCTCAATGTTGAACCGTTCGTACCAACTCCCCCACCACGAGACATGATTTCCATAACTTGTTGGCGGTGAATACTAATTCCGCCTCGTGAGTCATGAATAAAAGGCATAACAAAACAATTGAAATAAGTAACGGCACTATTTGAACCAGCACCAAATAAAACCCTTCCTGCGGGAACAAGATTTAATTCCGAAAGCTCATGATAAAAGTCGGTTACGACTTCTAGTTTTTCCCCTTGACCTAAGTTGTTCGCTACTCGATGACAAATTTGTTCAAAGAATAACTCCAGAGGTTTATCTACTTCGTTTAGGTGACGTTTAATGATTCCTTTTTCATCGATATCGAGGCACATTGCTGCATATTCTTGTTCAACCTCTATATACAAACAACCAGATTCAAAATCGATTTCGCGAATATAACCAATTCCTCTAGTTGGAAATTTCGGATCATCCTTTATGATGCAAATAACAACATCACCAATTCCTATTGTACTATGATTGATATCTTTTTGAGAATAACGATCCAGTAAAACTAAACGAGATACACCAGTAAAGGTCATGTGCATTTTCTCTTTATCAATCAAAAATAAATGGGGGAAAAAATTTCGAATGTCATTATTTAGTTTTTCAATAATGTGGTCATCATAGAAAACCCTATCTAAAGTGTTCATAACAAAAATCCTTTCTAAAAAAAATGGTTATCTAATTATACTATGAAAGACGATAAAATAAAAGAAGAAAAAAATGAAAATATTTGCGATATTTTTTCATTGAAAATATTCATTAAAAAACTGAAAAACTTAATTTCAAAATACTATATTACTTTTTTGTTTTTTTTGATATAATAATAATGAGGTAATGAATATGACTAGAGATACTGCTACCAATTTAAGACTATCATCTAAAAATTTACATCTAAAAAGTATATTTAGTGCAGACGCTTATCTTGAATTAGGCAATTTAGATTATCAAGTTCTTGAAAAACTGCTTAATTATGAAATGATTAACATAAACGATATTGTTGATTTTTCTATTCAAAATATGGGTATTGGGCGAATGAACATTCAAAACAAAGATTTAAGCAATAAGATGCCCTATCTGTTTTTTAAAAATATTGTTGATAAGGATAAATTAAAACAATTGATTATTAGTTATGGAATTCTAACATATACAAACAATGATAACAAAGAAGTATTTATGCCGATTGTTTTAATTCCTGTTGATTTGTTTGTTGTTTCTGAAAACATCTACTTTCAATTGGTTAATTCACCAATTGAAAATCCATTATTATTGTCTACCTTGACTGAAGTTACAAAGAGTAGTATTTTATGGGGAAACAAATTAGATAGCGTTTATGCAATCGATCAATTCTGTATGAGTTTTGCTAGCAATGAAGGATTCAGCATTCGCTTGGAGAATTATCTAACCTATGGAAATATCAGGAAGAAAGATGTATTAATTGATTTTTCAAAATTGGAGAGGAACAAGGAAATAGAAAACAAGTTATCGGACAAATTATATTCAGCTGATTTAGCCGATTGCTATTATTCTTTGCCACTCAACAAAACACAACGAGAAATTTTAATCAATGCTGTTTTAGGGAAAAGTTTTTCTATTGTTGGGCGACTTGGTACGGGGAAAACAACGGTTTTGAAAGACGTAATGATTAATGCAGTAAATCAAGGAAAACGGGTTTTGTTTATTTCCGATATGATAGAAACATTAACGGATATTCTCGATTATATGAAACAAATAAATATGAAAAATTATGTTGCAGATTTGTCAATCCCATTTACAAACTTGCTGACTAACACTGTAGATATTATTTCCCGCAATTATTCTTCACCAAAAGAGTTGAAGGATGATTTATTTGAGCGTTATCAAAAATTAAATGAATACGAAACAGCGATGAATGGAAGGATAGCTAATTTTCAGTATTTAGAAGTAGTTGATGAACTGTTGAAATTCCGTGATCCATCAACAGAAAAAATAGAAATCGACAAACTTGAAGATTTATATAAACATGAATACTTTACGATTAAAACGAGTTTAGAAAAGATTCAAGGTGCATTATTAAAAATGGATAACTTTAAAGAAAGCATATGGAAAGAAATCCCAGTTTTAAATAATGTTAAATATCCTAATCAAATTATTACCTTGATATATCAAATTAATCGGTGCTTTAGAACTTTCTTGGAAGAGAAGAATTATTTTGAAACCAATTTTGGGATAAAAAAGATCGAAAATTATGCGATGTTGAAGAATGTTTTATATCATTTAGAAAATTTAGATATTGCATTAGTACCAAAAAGTTGGGTAGAAGAATCCTTGAAAGGATTTAAAGAAGCTCAAACAGAATATAAAAACCTTAAAAACGAAATTAATAAAATCCAAGAAATCAACAATTATTGTAATCAGCGTTATACTAACCTAGATTCAATCAATATTGAAGATGAAATAGCGGTGGTTTTTCAGAAATATTTCAAACAAAATGATTTTTCTAGTATTGATAGTTTAAATGCTAATCGTAAAAAAGTAACAATTAAGATTAACAAAGGGGCAATTCAAAAAGAAATCTTTTTAAAGACTCTAGAAAAAATCTTTGCTTTTTCTGATTGGGAATTTTGGGCAATAGATGAAGGATTAGAAGAAATCATAAAATTTATTAATTATGTTAGTACACATAAAATTAATCGTAAATTAGTGAATATAGTAGTAAATAATCAACAAGATTCATTTACTAATAAGCTGAATAAAGTTACAGTAGAAATCGATGAACTTATAACAATCGTTAATAATTTCCGAGGAAAATATCCAAAATTAACGATTAAAGAGAGCTTAATAATTTTGAAAAATATCAAAGAAATAAAGAAAATCGATTCGAATGTAGCCAAGAATAAGGCGTTAAACAGCATACGTAAAAAGTATAATAAAGTTAAGATTGATGATTTTGTTCTTGAAATGGAACAAAACATTGCCGCTTCTCATCGTTTGAAAGTCTTGAAAGAGCAATATTTCAATCTAACGAAAGTGAAATATGACGCTAATAATGATTTGTTAGGAGAACTTGATACACTGAAAGAGTATTTTTCTAACATCACTCGCTATGAATATCGGGGAATTATTACCAAGATGTTTTATCGTTTGACAGACAAAGAGATCATGGCAACAGAAGAGTACGATAAAGTTTTAAAAACATTATTAATGTATAAGAAAGCATATTTGGAATTATTCGATTTAATAGAAGATTTATCAAAATATGATTTGATGATACAAGGGAATAATACTTACGAAAAAATACTTAATCTCGATAATATCTTCAAGTACATTCAGGATTTATATTCTTCAAATGATCGTATGTTATCGGTTATTAGAGCTAGTGAACAAGATTATATTAAAGCGGAAACATACTTGGATATTCGCGACATGTTGCGTGAAAAAAACAAAAAAATTAATGATTTAAAAGATAATGAAAAGTATAAAAGACTTTTTGGAGTTTTATACAACAATGAGAAAACAGTTGTTTCATCAATTTCTAAAATAATGCAAAATTTCGAAGCTTACGTGGATTGTTTCAAAAACCTTAGCTTTTTTGTAAATAGTTTTCATCCAAAACGACATGCTTTACTTATAACACATATTACTACATGTAAAGAGATTGGTAATGCTTTAATCGAAACATTTAAAATGTATTGTAAGATTTTTAAGGATGGAATTTCTCGTTACTATTACAATGATTTTGAAGAAACACTAGAGTATACCACTAAACTATTAAACTCAAAAGATGAATTACTCAATTATTTAACAATAACAGAAGGTCTTGGTGTTTTAAATAAATATAAACTGGGGAAATTGATTAAATATATTATTACAACGAAAAGAAAAGATAAAATTGTAGCTGATTTTTGTTCTATTTATTTAAATGAATTAAATAATAGATATTTGGCTAATCACCAAATTTTGTCAGAAATTTGTGATATTAACGTTTATTTACAAGAAATTAATCAACTTGAAACAAGTATTATCGCACAAGAAAGTAAAAATGTTTTAAACGACATTCGAAAATTTAGTTTTCATCGTGTGAATTTAAGTGGCTTAAAGCATTTAGATTATCAAAATTACATTCGCCGAACAAAAGGGGTAAAGCATATCTTTCTTGGCAGTACCAAATTAATCGAAAAATATATTAACGTAGATGATTTCGATTTGATTATTGTTGATGATGCTCATATTCCAAGTTCTAATCTTCAGTTTTTATCACAAACAAAAGCGCAGCTTATTATCTCTGGAGAGTATCAATTACACGAATCTATTTCCAATAATTTGATTTCTATTATTAAAAACACACAAAAGTTTTATCTTGATTATCGTTATTCTCTAACGCCAAAGGGATTAATTCATTTTATGAAAGGGCAAAGAGGTCTTTTCCCTAACACCTATTCGGCGAATATGGGCCTTATGATTATTGAGAAAAACATAAACGACTATATTTTAGAATTGTTGGTAAACGATGAGAATGTAAAGATTAATTACTTTATTAAGAATTTGGGGAAACAACAATCTACTTATCAAGAAATATCTAAAATGCTTAATAAGAAGAACTACAATTTCATACAAATCAATCATTTTTTCAAAAACAACATTAATATTTGTGATCTTGCCAATGGATATCTTATCGATGCGGACTACAACATCATCGATTATGAAGATTACTATATGGTTGATATTGATTATATTTATGATAATATGTTAGATAATTTATTGTTGTGCAAGAAAAAGGTTATTATTTATGACAAAAACAAAATTTTACAAGAAGAGCAGGATTTTAAATTTGCTGCTGGTCTAAAAGATATTTTAGATGGATATGACCAAATTTTTTCAGAAAACTTCAGCGATACTAGCAAAGAGTTACTAGCACAAGAAATAAAAAACTATGGCTATCAGGTTTATGTAAACAACGACAATGTAAATTTAATCTTAGAAAAGGATGATATTTTATATGGCGTTCTCATTTTGTTTGATGAGATTAATCGAATAGAAATCATGAATATTTATCGTGATAAATATTATGCGAATGTTGAAAATGGTTGGAAAATAGTAGTTATTGAAAAGCCTACCTTGATTAAAGGGTTGGATTATACGGCAAAAAAAATTGTTGAGGCTATTAGTAATGATTAAACGCGGTGATAAAAAGAAATTCAAGGAATTTGTTGATACGGTTAAACAAGATCCTCATCGGTATTTTTATATTAAAAGTACCTTAGCCAAATTAAAAGAAGAAAATATTGATGTCAGTACACAGGGGTACTTGGGTCAAACCTTACTTCATGTCGCTTTGAAACTAAACGATATTAAACTATTCAATTTATTTATTAAAGCAGGAGTAAATATGAATATTGCCAATGAGTATGGTGATACTCCGCTACATAAAGCGGTTAATGAAGGGAAACTAAAATTTATCAGGAGTTTGGTAAATAGCGGGTGTGATTTGAATGTTGGTGCATCTCAAGAACAGACTCCGCTTCATTTAGCAGCTTTAAATGGTAATATTGAAATAGTTAAGTATTTAGTAGAGCATGGGGCTGATGTTAATATGTTGGATGAGGTTAATTGCTTACCTATTGATTATGCAATTGAGGAAAAAGATGAAAAGATGATTCGATATCTTATGAGTAAACAAGAATTAGATCAAGAAAGAAAAAATCAAATAGATTTGATGTTAAGCGGAGAAGGTGAAAAAGATGTTTGATAATTTTATTGATATTTTATCAGAATATACTGACAAATTTAGTCTTTTGGGGATTGTTAGAGCGGTAACCGATTTATTGTTAGTAGTGGGTGTATTAATAGCCTTATATTTTTTAATTAAAAAACGAATAAAACCGAAAAAATTTCTTCTTGCCCTTTTAATTTTATTATTGATTTACTTGTTGACGGTTTTATTTGATTTAAAAATGATTAAGGCAATCATTAAAGTTTTCGCTTTTTGGATGATTGGAGTCTTTATTATTATTTATGGTCAAGAAATTAGAAATATATGGGAAGAAGTTTTTGTGAAGTCAAAAGTAGATAATGCATTTTCATCTGCTCAAGAAAAACAAATTATTATTAATACCATTAGTCAAACGGTAGATTATTTATCTAAACGTCATATTGGAGCATTGATAACCTTTGAAAGAGAAGATAGTTTAAATACTTTTATTGAAAAAGCAATTCCAATTAATGGTGTGATTACTCAAGAACTCTTAACAACTATATTTACTCCGGGAACAGCTTGCCATGATGGGGCAATCATTATCCGCAAAAACAGGATTATGTGTGCTGGAGCATATTTCCCCTCTACAGATAAATACGATATCCCGAAATCTTTTGGAACCCGTCATCGTGCAGCTATTGGAATCAGTGAAAAATATGATGCATTAACCATTGTTGTTTCTGAAGAAACAGGGAATGTATCAGTCACCATTTCCGGAGTTATTAATTTAGAATTGACAAACGAAAGGTTGCGAGAAATACTTGATCAGTATTTGGCAATCAAGTGATGATAGATTTAAGGGAAACCTTAAATCTTTTTTTTCAAAAGAAAATATAGCTATTTCCATAAACAACATTTGTTTTATTAGAAAAACATGGTATAATAATATAAAAGGAAGAGGAAACTTATGAGAATAGCTTTAATTGCCCATGATAAGAAAAAACCGGATATGCTCGCTTTCGCAAAAGCAAACGAGGAATATTTAAGCCGTCATACTCTATATGCAACGGGAACAACAGGAAAACTAATCATGGAACATACTAATTTAAAAATACATTGTCACAAATCAGGGCCGCTTGGTGGTGATCAAGAAATAGGGGCACGGATTGCCAAAGGGGAAGTCGATCTTGTTTTTTTCTTCCGCGATCCATTGACAGCTCAACCACACGAGCCAGATGTCTCTGCTTTGTTACGGCTATGTGATGTTTATGAAATTCCTTTAGCGACAAACAAAAAAACAGCGGCTTTAATCGTTGGATTGGAGGGAAAACCATGTTAGAAAATATCATAAATTTTATTATCCAAAAGCAAAATGATATTGCTATTTTAGGATTTACAATTTTAGGTCTATTATATATATCGACGATTGTGATTTTTAAAAAAGTCCCAATCATTGAGACATTGATAATTTTACTATCGATAGGTCTATTCTTTTTCACAAAATATTTGACCAGAGAATTAATAATAACATTGTTGGGAATTAATTTGATCGTTTGGACAGTGGCTGAACTAATTTTTGCGTGTTTATTATTATATGTTATTATTTTAATAAGAGCATTAAAATATAAAAACAAAATGAAATTTTATCAACTTACGCCATCCAATATTGAAAGCAACATCTATGCTTATTTTGATAAAAGATCGAAACTATTGATGTTTACGGATCAGTTTTATGAAATCTTGCCTAAAGATTATCAAAACAAGAAAAGATGGCATCGTCTTGTAAAGAACATTATTTGCGATGGAGAAAAAATGTCATATAAGAAGTTTATGAACCATTTGCGAGAGTTTGGTGAAAAGACATTCAATATTGAAATCGTATTTAGCGATTTTGCTTCGGTAAAAGAAGAAGTAGTAAAATCAATGATTACTGAGAATGGAAAACTACGAGGATATTTACTATATAATCAAAAGTTAACACCAAGCCAATTGTATAAAGATACTGTTGTAAAAGAATATGCTTCTCATATGTTTAATTTCTTTGATTCGTTAAATGAACCGTTGGCCTATTTTGATAGTGCAAATAATCATTATATTCTTACTGATGCAATGAAAAAAACCATCGGTATCAATGAGGATGTTATTACGGGAGAAAACTTGTTGAATTATATTGTTGAGGAAGATGTTGCTAGTTATAAACGAATGTTAACTCAAAAAGAAGGAAGCAACAAGTATTATTATCGTTTAAAGACAGTGAATGGAATTGAGTGGTTCGAAGAAACGAGAACCTTTGAAGGAATATATGTCTATAACATCATTCATTGGGCAAAATTTATACCGCGACAAATGAAATACTTGCCAAGGGAAGCTTTAGAAAATGAAATTAAACTCAATCAAGATAGTAAACGCAATTTTGTTTTGGTATTTATGACATTAAAAAAGATTGCTGGTTACGCTGAAAAATTGGGTAAAGATGTCGCTAATGTATTAACTGATCGCTACTTTGCTCAATTAACATCAACGAGATTGAATCAGACCCGTGTATATAAACTGTCTAATGTTGATTATTGTTTACTGTTTACAGGAACTGCGGATTATGAAAGAATTGTTAGTGAAATTAATAGTAATGTCTCTGATTTGTTGAGTATGCAGATTGTTTTTAATGGAAATAAATATCAGATGACCAATGCATTGGGAATTGTAAAGAGTGAAAGCATCCTTAATCCAAGTCCAGAGCGCTTTATTGTTGCTGGTTATGAAGCATTATCCTATGCAACAAATCCTGATTATGGTAGACCTTTCAGTATTTATCGAGAAAAACGGGAAGAGCGTCCCAATTATCAATTCGATAAATATCGTGTAGATATCAATAACGAGTTTTTATATGACAAGCGAAAAATTTGAAGCAATCATTTTAATCGCGGGTAATAGTTCTCGATCACAACTTTCGTACAATAAAAATTTTCATACTATTAATGGAAAACCTGTTTTTCGTTATTCGCTAGATGAATTTTTAAAAGTGCCACAATGTGATAAAATCATTCTTGTTTATCGAGAAGGTGAAAGGGAAATAGTTGAGAGGTATACCTATGATATTCCTCAAACAAAATTGAAATTGGTGGTTGGTGGAGCAACTAGACAGGATAGTGTTTATCAAGGGTTGCTTGCGGCGACGAGCAATTTGGTTTTAATTCATGATGGAGCCCGGCCGATGATAAGAAGGACGGATATCCATGCTATCTATCAAGAACTAATAAAGGGTAATCCTTGTTGTTTAGGATATAAGGCGCAAGATACCATTAAAGAAATGGAAAAAGGAAAATTGACAACTTTAGATCGCCAGAAATTGTATCTTGTCCAGACACCACAAGGGGTTTATCGTGATAATATGATTGAGGCAATTATAAAAGCGACGAAAGAAAATTTTATTGCTTATGATGATTTAAGTCTCTTAGAAAGATATTTTGGGGTAACCCCCACAATTATATCGGGGAGTCCTTATAATCTGAAAATAACTACAATTGAAGATATTGAGTACATTACTAAAATCTTAGGTGAAAAAAATGAAGTATAAAATAGGGCATTCTTATGATATTCATCGTTTGGAAAACAATCGAAAACTGATTTTAGGGGGTGTTGAAATCCCTTATTCAAAGGGCTTGCTAGGACACTCTGATGCAGATTGTTTATTACATGCGATTGCGGAAGCGATAATCGGAGCCTTAGGATTGGGAGATTTAGGAACACATTTTTCGGATAAAGACCCGCAATATAAAGACAAGCAATCTAGTTACTTTATTGGTGAAGTTAAAAAAATGTTGCACCAACACCATTATTCTTTGGTTAATATTGATGCTACAGTTTTTATTGAAGAACCGTTGTTGCGTCCATATCTATTGGATATGAAGAAAAATATTAGTGCATTATTGGATATTGAAGATTCACAAGTTAATATTAAAGCAACAAGAGGCGAAAAACTGGGTTATATTGGTCGTAGCGAAGGGGTAGCGGCAGAAGCGGTTGTTTTAATTGTAAAGGGAAGAGAATTGAAAAGACTTTAGGGCGAAAGCCCTTTTTGTTTTGTTTAATTTGTATATCGCTTTACATTTTTATGTAAAATGGGTATAATATATAATAGATTTAGAAAGGGAAATGGTTATGAATAAAGTAGAAATAGAAAACAAAGTAAAAACAATTCTCGATAAGATTCGCCCTTATTTACAACGTGATGGTGGGGATGTTGAATTTGTCAGGATTGAAGAAGGAATTGTATATGTGAGAATGTTAGGTGCCTGTGTTGGATGTTCTAGTCTTGATAATACACTTAAAGATGGTATAGAAGCATTTTTATTAGAAGAAGTGCCAGGTATCATCGGTGTAGAAAACATTACTGAATAAGTAGGAAACGGAAAAAAAGAATATGGATAAAGTTAAATTCGGGAAAACATTTTATAATGTATGTTTGATCATTTGTGTGGTTATTTTATTAGCTGCATTTTTAATATTTAAGACAAAGGATTCTTCGGGAAATATATTACCGGAAGAAGAATTAATTCAAACCTGGATTTTCAGATATCTAGTTTCTTTTTATATGTTTACTTTCCTGATACCATTAGCTGCCCTTGTTAGAGAATACACGAGTGGAGAATATGTAGCAAAAAAAATGAAAATAAAAATTGTTGTTGGTGTTGTTGCTCTTGTAGCAGGTACAATTTTGATTTTTGTTACATGGAATTTGAGCACTGCTCAATTATGTATGCTGGGAGCAATGCTTAGTGCTGTTTATATTTTAGCTCCCACAACAAAAACACCACTTAAAAAATAAATATGAAAAAGCTTTTCAAGAAAGTTTATATCGAGATTTCCAATGTTTGTAATTTAAAATGCCCGTTTTGTTCGCCAACAAATAGACCGCAAACGATGATGACGGCAGAGAAATTTGGTGAAATTATAAAACAAGTAAAAGAATATAGCGATTATATTTATCTCCATGTAAAGGGGGAACCCTTGATTCATCCTCAGTTTATGGAGATTTTATCTATTGCAGAAGTAAACAAAATGAAAGTAAATATAACAACCAATGGAACCATGATAAATAAAGTAAAGGAAACCTTATTTGCAAGTAAAGCAATTCACCAGATTAATATATCTCTTCATTCTATGGTGTGCTTAAACGATAAAGAAAAAGAGATATATTTAGATTCTGTTTATGACTTTATCAATGATGTTTCAAAAAAAAGAAGTTTCTTTGTCTCGTTAAGACTCTGGACTAAAAATAAAAAATTAAATGAAACCATTTTGCATTACTTGGAAAATAAGTTGAACCAAAAAATAATAATCAGTAGAAAAAGTATCATGGAACAAGTTTATCTTTCTTGTGATGAGGAATTTTCTTGGCCTAATTTAAGTTTGCCATTTGTTTCTGATACAGGAACTTGTTTGGGAACAAGGGATCAAATTGCAATTCTTGCAAATGGTGATGTTGTTCCGTGCTGTTTAGATGCGGAAGGGATTATCAAACTGGGTAATTTATTTGAAGAAAACTTAACCGCGATTCTTACTAAACCTCGTTTTTTAGAAATGAAAAAGGGATTTGAAAACAGAAAAATTGTTGAAGAACTTTGCAAAAAGTGTAGCTATCGTCTTCGCTTTGAAAAAAAATGACTTAACAAAGAAAACCTTTTATGCTATAA
>ERZ795058.380-NODE-380-length-70079-cov-69.161316_pt1 | contig 70079 bp, 47 predicted proteins | sample MGYA00375142_ERZ795058 | MGnify/ENA primary metagenome ERZ795058 (study PRJEB30187, sample SAMN05720210) | activated sludge metagenome | isolation source: anaerobic digester from wastewater treatment plant | place: Japan | collected 2015-04-20 ... | reverse complement strand
GGCAGGCCTGCCAAGGCCCCGACCGCATGGATTGGATCACCTTCGGCATCCGCGGCGCCGTCTCGGGAGAGCCGCTGTACGAATGCACGGAATATTTCGACGAACGGCCGGCCCTGGAAAACCCTGGACCGCTCGAAGGGATCACCGCCGGACCCGGAACCTATGTCGTCTATTTATTGTCCGGACGGAATACCTCCCTCCGGCTGGCCTATGCGCTCTCGGGGGAAACGCCTCCGGCCGCCGCGCCGGGGGAAGTCAAACCGGTGACGGCCTACCGGGACAGCTCCTGCAACCTCTTCCCCGGAGGCTTTCAAGTTCCGCCGGGATGCACCGCCTCCGGCTTCCGATTCCGCCTGGATTCCCCCTGGATGCAGTGCTCCGGCCCCGCCCGCGTGGACGAAATCACGTTCACGATCCGCGGCCCGGAGGGCGAAATCTACGCCTACCGGGAATACTACGACCAGCGCCCGGCGGAAGAACGGCTCGGCCCGCTGTCCAGCCTGGTCTTGAATCCGGGCAACTATGTCGTCCTGCTCGGATCGGGGCGGGACACCTACCTGACCCTGAACTACGCTCTGAGCTGTCCCCAGCCGCAGGCGGCCGCCCGCCCCGGTTACAAGACCGCGGCCCTTCTGGCCGAGATCGACACCCGCTTCGCCTCTTGGTACGTCAAGATCTGGGGAACCGGCAACGAATCGGTTTACCGCCGGGGCGCTGATTCCCAGGCTTCCCGGACATATTCCTGGACGGACATCTCCCCGGAGGTCATCTCGGACACCGACATCACCATCCTCGCCCCCGGCCGGATCTTCATCGACGCCGAGTTCCACATGGAGGACCGGCCCGAATACGACGCCGCGCGGGCTCTGTATTCGGCCGGGTCGGTTTACCCCCAAATCTGGAAGAACAATGCCTGGCAGACGCCCCCGGAAGCTTATCAGATCAACTGGCAGAATTACGCCGGCTACGCCGGAACCCGGCCGGTCCGGCCGTCCAAGACGTTCGAATACACCGGGCAGATCGGCGGGGTGATCCAGATTCTCGGAGCGGGGCTTCCCGTCCAGCCGGGGAAATTCCGGGTTTCCGTTCTTTCGGCGATCGCCGAGGACTGGAAGATCCACTACCCGTCGACGGGCAAGATCTACGTTTATTTCATCCCGGATTGACGGCCGGGACGACGGTCGGCGGGACCGGCCGTCAAACCCGGTTGCAAAGGACCTTGAAGTCGCAATAGAGACAGACGCGGTCGGCCTCGGCCGCCGGCTTGAAGGGAACCTCGCGGTCGACGATTTCGGCCAGCAATCGATCGATGATCCCTCCCATCGCCGCGATTCGTTCCGCCCGGACCGACGGCTCGACCGGCCGGCGGCCGTCCGGGGAGTCGAAGGGAGAGACTTCGATTCCGGGCCCGATCCGGCTTTTCCCGAGCATGACGAAACGGCCTTGGATGCGATCTTCCGCCCGTTCATAAAGAGCGGCGGAGAGAACGGTGTAGAGGGGCATCTGGAGGCTGCCCACGGCTTTCGGCCACGTCGCCCGGGCGCCCGGATCGAGCTTCTTCCAGTTGATCCCGAATTGTTTCTCATCGGCGGACGTCTTGTAATCCAGGACATAGAGCTCCCCTCCGCGCGTCTCGACCCGGTCGAAGCGCCCGGAGAGGGTGAACGCCCCGCGGCGGATCGTGCTCGCCTTGCGGATCCGGTTTTCCAGGTCCAGGATCACAATATCCTTGTTTTCGGCCCGGCAGGCGCGGACGACCTCGACCTGGCACCGGCTGATGTAGTCGACCAGGTGGCGCTTCGTTTGCAGCAGCATCAAGTACGCCCGGCCGCTGAGATTCGGGCCGAACGCCCGGCGGAAGAATTCCTCCACCCGGCCGCTGATCCGCTCGGCCGAGAAATCCTCCGGCCGAAGCGGCCGTCCCATCAGCGGCGCGAATTCTTCCTCCAGGACTCGGTGAACCAGCAAGCCGACGTCCTTGGCTTCGATTTCCTCGGCGATCTCCTCCCGCTCCCTCAGGCCGAGGATATAGCGGTGATGGAACCGGAGCGGGCAGCGGAGGTACGCGTCGAGCGAGGTGGCCGAATAAGTCAGCTCCCGGAGCATCCGGACGGTTTCGTCTGTTTTCGGGATCTCGTCCGGCCGGTGCGGGCCGAGGGCGGCCCGGTACCGGACGGTCCCGACGGGCGTTTCCGATTTTTTTCGGGGATCCCGCTTCCGCGATTCCCAAAGCAGCCTCTCGACATAGCGGCTTCGCTCCCGGCCCCGGCCCTCGACGAAAAACAAGTGGACCCGGCGGGCTCCGCCGATCAGGACGTCGAGATAGTGCTCGATCTCCCGTTCCTTGTCGCGGGACGCGGGCAGGCCGAGCGCCCGGCGGACGCCGGGCGGAAGCAGGGAGTCGCCGCGCCGGGACGCCGGCAGGACGTCCTCGTTCACGTCCAGCAGGAAGACCTCCTCGAACGGGATCCCCCGCGTCTCCCAAAATCCGAGGACCTGAAGACCGCGAAGCGGCGTGCCGAAAAACGGGACGGCGCCGGCCGCGGCCATCTTGCGGAACAGGTTGAAATATCCTTCCCGCTCCTCGAAGACCGTGTCCCGGAGGAGGGAGCCGGCCAGCCTCTCCAGCCGGGCGCAAAACGCCTCGGCGTACGGGTGGAAGAAATAATGGCGGCGGGCCGTGCCGTTTTCATACACGAAATCGAGGATGCGGCTCAGCTTGCCGGCGAAATCGCCGACCGAGGCGATCGTCCGCAGGGGCTCGAGCAGCGCCGCATGAATGGTCCGCAGATGGTCGAGAAAAGCGGCCGGGACGGGGGCGCCTTCCATTCCCCGGGACAAGCGGGCCACGGCCTCGCCGACGGCCGGTTCGGCGGCGATTTCCTCGAGCGCCCAGAAGGCCCGCCCCTTTTTTTCGGTCAGGGCCTCCTCGACGGCGTGAAAAAGGATCCGGGTCAAGTCGGAGCGGCGGCCCGGCCCCGGGAATTGGATGTTTTTCGCATAGGGATGGAGGACGAAACGCATGTAATCCGGCGCATAGACCCGGCCCTCGGCGTCGGCCGACTGGATGACCTGGAGCAGCCGCTCAAAAAAGGTGAAGACCGGCGTCCGGGTCAGGGGATAGCCCAGGGAAATGTTATATTCCTCCGGGGCGAGGTCGGCCAGCGTCTGATGGGAGAGGGGGAACAGCGTCTCGGCCGCCGGCAGGACGACGACCTGGCGCTCGTTGAAGAGGGCCGGATCGGCGAGCTTCGGGGCCAGGAGGGAATTGAGGGCGAACACCTGGCCGTGGGTGTCGGGACACCGGGTGAACGTGATCTCCGGAAGGGATCCATCCGCCGGCCCGCCGCCGGCGGCCGCCGCCGGCTCCCGTCCGAGGCGCTCGAGAAGGCGCTCGACTCCGGCCGCTTGATGCGCGAGGAGGGTGAAATCCTCCCAGTCGAGCATCCTCCGGATCAGCTTTTCCTCCGCCGCGTTCAGGGAAAAGAAACCGGCGAAGATGAACCGGTCGGCGTCGGCGAACCGCCCGCGGTCGATCCCGTCGGCGGCCGCCCGGAGGCGCAGGGCCGGGGTGGAAAAGCCGGCGGCCTCGACCGCCGCGAGGAATTTCTCTAAAAAATACGAGAGGTCCTGGAGACGGCTGCGGGACCGATCGGTCATCAGGTCTTCCCCGGCGCCCGAGACCGCGTCCTGGACCGCTTGATCGAGCCCTTTCTCCTTCAAGGAGGCGCCGGTGAACCCGGCCGCGATCAGCTCCTCGAGGTCCCGAAAGAGCTTGACGCCGAGGGGGAAGAAATGATCGGCCGTGAGGAAACGCTCCCCGCCGAGGCGGCCCGGGGCGCTCCGCTGAATGCCCAGGAGAATCGCGACCGCGTCGAGAACGTCGATCGGCCGGTTCCGAAGGCCGAGGCTCTCCCCGTAAACGAAATCGGTGAACGCGTCGAGGGAGAAGATCCGCGGAGGGATGAATCCCGCTCCGATCCGGCCGGCCAGATGCTTGCGGAGGTAATACGCCGGCCGGCGCTCCGGGAAGACGACCCAGGATCGGGAAAGATCCCGGCCGCCGGAAGGCAGGAGGCCGGCCACGGCCTCGATCAGGCTCTCCCGCGGGGGCACCAGCCGAATCCGCCCGGCGCTCATTGCACCTCCTCGATCCGGTCCCGGTCGACGAACGACAGGAAGCCCCGGACGGGGCGGCCGGGATGGACGTCCTTCAGCAGCCGGACATAGCGGCGGATCTGCTCCCGGTAAGCTTCCGCTTCCTCCGTCCGGCCGCCGGTTTTGAAATCGATGACCATGACCGAGCCGGGGTCGAGGACGACGCGGTCCATCCGGAAAACGTCGCCTTCCGGATCGCAGATCGCGGCCTCCCGGAGGACGAAGCGGTCCGGGCGCGGCTCAAACCAATCGGCGGCGATGGATTTCCCATACGCCCGCCGCAGGACTTCCGCGGCTTCCCCGGCCGCCGTCCGCTCGGCCGAAGTGAGGCCCAGGCCTTCCCAGGCCGCGGCGACTTCCGCGTCCCATCCCGCCCGGTTGAGCTCGATTCCGGCCAGGAGACGGTGGATCCATTCGCCGCGCCGGACGCCGGCGGACTTCATGGAAGCCCGCCGATTCTCCGGAGGCTCGGTGAAACCGGCCCGATGCGTGATTTCCCGAAGGAGCCCGGATTCCTCGTCCCGGCCCTTGGCCCGAAGATAAGCCTCGGGCCCGGCCGGTCCGCCCTCCCGGAAGCTCCGGCTCAAACGGGCTCCGTCCGCGAGGGCGACCGGCTCTTCCGTCGAGGAAGGAAACGCCCGTTCCAGGAGATCGAAAGGATACTTTCCTTTTTTGCCCTTGACCCCGACAACGTACAGCTCATACTGGGCCCGGGTCAGGGCGACATAAAGCGTGTTCAGCCGGTCCACCCACTCCCGGTCCCGGGCTTCCCCGTACGCGGCGCCCAGCGACGCCTCGCTCTCGGCCAGCTTTTTATTGATTTTGAGGACATGAACGCCGTCCTCCTCGTCATGGAGATAGAATTCCTCTCCCTTGAAGATCTGACCGTAAAACAGGCAGATCACGACCGGGATGGTGGCCCCCTTGGCCTTGTGGATGCTCATGATCTTGATCGCGTCCGTTTCCCGGGGGACGTCGATCGTCCAATTTTCGTCCGAATCCTCCTCGTCCGCGCTGAAGGCGAGGAATTCGCGAAGGTCGTTCCGTCCTTCGCCCTCGAAGGTCTTGATCGCTTCCAGGAGCTTGGACAGGGCGGCTTCCTCGCCGGGGAATCGTTGGAACACGTCGAATTCCCGGTACATCCGGGTCACCAGGTCGTAAAGCGGCAGATAGCCGACGCTTTTGAAGAACGGCTCGAAATAGGTCTCCCAAAGGGCCGGCCGGGCCCGGCGGAGAGCCGCGTAGCGGGGACCGCCGTCGCCGCGGGCGCAGCTCCGGAGGAATTCGCGCCGGGCGGGAAGATCGAATTCCTTTCCCGCGACCTTCGTGAAGAGATCGCCGAGGAGAAACTCGGCGAAGGCCAGATCATCGGGGGGAGAATCCAGGAAGCGGAGAAAAGACAGGATTTCCCCGATGATTTTGCGCCGCCGGATGTCGAGGCTGCTGTAGGAGACGAAGGGGATGTCGATCTCGTTGAGCCAGGAGGCGACGGCCGCGACTTCGTTGTTGCGGCCGGCCAGGACGGCCAGGTCGGCCCGGCGCCAGCCGCGGCCTAAAAGCTCCTTGATCAGCGCCTGGATCTCGCTCTTTTCGGGGGCTTCGGAATCGCCGCCGGGCACCCCGGCGTTCTCCTCCTCCCCTTCCCCGGTTTCGGCGGCCGCCCCGCCTTTGTCGAACAGGACATAGCGCACGTATCCGCGCCCCTCGCGCTCCGGAAGAACGGACTGGGTGAACTGATTGAGCCCGGACAACCCGGCCAAGCGCCCGTAATCGACGCCGTTTTTCTCCCCTTCCCCGCCGGGCGCGGAGGCCAAGCCGAGAAACACGTCCTTGACGAATTCCAGGATGACGCCCTCGCTCCGGTAGTTCATCTTCAGATCGTCCGAGAACGCCGGGGCCGAGGCAAAGCCGTCCGCGCCCTCCTCCAGGTCCCGCATGATCCGGAAATCGGCGTCGCGGAAGCCGTAGATCGCCTGCTTGGCGTCGCCGACGATCAAGAGGCTTCCTCCCCGGCTCAGCGATTCCTCGATCAGCGGCTTGAGTATCCGCCATTGGATGGGCGACGTGTCTTGGAACTCGTCGATCAAGTAATGGTAAATGCGGTCGCCCAGCCGGAAATAGACGTCGGGGACGATCCCCCGCTCGAGGTAATGGAGAAGCTCCCGGTTTACGTCGTCGAGGAAGAGAAGGCCCCGGCCGAGCTTGGCCCCCTTCATTTCCGCTTGAACCGATTGATAAGCCCGCAGGTAGGGCAGGAAAAAATCGCGGGCGTGCAGGCGGGCGTATTCGCCGACAAGCCCCTCGAGGGTCTTCCATTCCTTCTCGATCCTCGCGAGGGCTTCGGCCGCGGCCCCCTTGGCCTTGCCCCCGCCCTTGACCGGGAGCGTGCCGAATGAGCAATCGAGAAGATCGCCGAACCGGCCGTCCTCGACCGCCGGCATGATCCGGTCGCGATAGTGGCTGCGGCCGGCGAGGTCCAGGCCTGACTCTTCCACGGCCCCGCGCAGCCGGCCGGCGGTCCCCCGGATCTTTTCCCCGAGCTTCGCTTTTTCCTCCTGGAAGTCGTCGAGGACAAGCTCGCCGGGCCGGGCCGTCAGCTTTTTTTGAAACGCCTTCAACCGTTGCAGGATCTTGGGGGCCGGGTCCCAAAGAAACCGCGCTTTTTCGCTTTCCTGGACCAGGAGATAATCAAGGATCCGGCGGAAGACCTCGCCCTCGGCGCTTTCCGGCTTGACCCGGCGGAGAAACCGGGCGAAAGCGTAGTCGACCAGCTCGCCGGGATCGAGGGAGATCTCGAAATCGGGGCCGTAGCCCAGGTCGACGGCCGAGGCCCGGAAAACCATGGTCGCGAAGCTGTCGATCGTATCCACCTGGAAATCGGTGTATCCGGCCAGGATCCGCTCGACCGCCGCCTCCGAGCGGCGGCTCAGCTCGGCCGGGCTGAAGAGCCGTTCGTGAAACTCCTTGTGAAGCTTGACCCGGAGCGTTTCGGCTTTCTTTCCCTCGCCCCGATACCCTTCCTTGAGCCAGTCGAGGATCCGTTCCTTCATCTCCCGGGCGGCGTTCCGGGTGAAGGTGATGGCCAGAATGTGAGGGAGGTCCCGGGGCACGTCGGGGGGGCCGTCCGTCAGGAGAAACCGGGCAAACCTCAGGGACAAGGCATAGGTCTTTCCCGACCCGGCCGAAGCCCGCGTCAGAATGAATTCGGATCCCATCTCCGGCCAACCTACCATGCCGCCGCTTCCCCGTCAACGGCTCGATCCGGCCCCAATAACCGGCGAACCCGCTCCCCCCTTTTGCCGGCGATCTCCCCGAAGACTGAGCCGGGAGAGGAGCGGAGAAGATCAAGTTGAGCGTCCCGCCGATCCGTCCGGGCCGGAACACGGATCGGATCAGGCCGGCCGAAATCCAACCCGGCCCGGCGTCGAAAGCGCCCGTACTGATGGCCGCCGGCGGTTGTCAATCATCACGGAGATTTCCGCGGCAAATCGGCGCGCGCTTTTCCGAGGTCAAGGAAGCGCGGGAACCGGCTCATTCCAGGGACGCTCCCTTTAAAGCCCGGGTGAAGTCCCTCAACCGGCGGCGGCGCTTGTCGACGTTGAGGATATGGGTCTTGCGGAAGAGGCGGTCCGGGACGGCGGCGCGGCCCGGGTCCTTCGGCTTCGGCCTGCAAGAAAAACCTTGACCGGCCTCCGGCGGCGCGGGGAAAACGCGGCCGTTATTGATCGCCGCTTTCGATGACGGCTTGATAGACCAAGGAGCGGAACTTGCCGTGAAGGTCGCTGCCGTCCGCCGGCAGAAGCTGGGTCATCAGGACGCAGACCATCTGCTCCCGGGGATCGACCCAGTAGGTCGTGTGGTACGCGCCTCCCCAGCCGTACGACCCGACCGTCCCCGGCCGGCCGTCGCGGCCGAGCTTTTCCGTCACCCAGAAACCCAGGCCGAAGCCTTCGGGACCGTAAAGGCCGTCGAGATGATCGACGGTCATGAGAGCCACGGTTTTCGGGCTGAGCAGGCGGGCCCCGTCCAGCTCGCCGCCGTTCAGCAGCATCTGGAGGAACCGGGCGTAGTCGCCGGCCGTGGACAAAAGCCCCGCCCCTCCGGAAAAGCACCGCCTCGGTCCCTTGACATAGACGCTCCCGCGGGCGTCCTCGACCTTGGTCAGAACGCCCTTTTCGTCCAGGCCGTAGACGGAGGCGAGCCGGCCGAGCTTGCTTTCGGGGAGGAAAAAGTGGGTGTCCTTCATTTTCAGCGGTCCGGTGATTCTTTTAGCGAAGAATTCGTCCAAGCTCAGCCCGGAGACGATTTCGACCACGTATCCCAGGATATCCGTGTTGTAGCCGTAAACGAATTTTTCTCCGGGCTGGGCGTCGAACGGCAGGGCCGCCAGCTTCTTGATCACCTCTCCGACGGGCTGGTCCCGGCCGGCCAGGAGCCAGCCTTGGATCCCGGCGGCCCGGTATTCCTCCCGGGCCGGACCATAGCCGTAGGAAATCCCGGCCGAATGAGTGAGCAGATGGCGGAGGGTGATCGGGCGTTTGACCGGAACGGCCGCATATCCCTTGGCCCCCTTTTCCTCCAAGGGGACGGCGACCCGGGCCGCGGCGAATTCGGGGATGTATTTGGAGACCGGGTCATCGAGCAGCAGGCGGCCCTCCTCCATCAGCATCATCACGGCCGTTGAGGTCAAGGCCTTGGTCTGGGAGGCGATCCGGAAGACCGCGTCCTTCGGCATGGGCGCCCCCGTCTCCCGGTCGAGCGAGCCGAAGGCTTGGAAATAGGGCAGGCGGCCGCGCCGGGCGATCAGGGCGACGAGGCCGGCCGCCTTCCGTTTTTCCACCACCGACTGCAGATAGCGGGACAAGCGCTCCAGCCGCTCGGCCGAAAGGCCGGCTTCGGCCGGGGACGCCGAAGGCAGCTGGGCCAGGGCGGAGGCGAGGGAAAGGATCAGTCCGAGGAGAACCCCCAGGGCGGCCCGGCGGTTCAGCGAGGCGAGGCGGCAGGCGGACATGGCGGGGTCTCCTTCTTTATCCGGCGGCGATGCGACCCGCCGCCCACTATAAAACCCCCCGCGCCGGCTGTCAACGGGCCGAGCCGCTCTTGGACGCGCCGGCGGCTTCGAGTAGAATAGATGCATGGAAACCTTGCGCTTCGACGCGGTCGTGATCGGAGGGGGGGAAGCCGGGCTCGCGGCCGCGGTCAAGGCGGCCGAGCTGGGCGCCCGGGTCGGCCTGATCGAAAGCAGCTCCCAGCTGGGCGGGGCTTGCGTGGCCACCGGGACGCTGCCCAGCAAGACGTTCTCGATCTCGGTCGGGATGTTCGAAACCGTCAAGAAAGCCAAAAGCTTCGGCGTCCGGATCGACGGACCGGTGTCCCTCGATTTCCAGGAAGTCGTCGCCAGCCGCAACCGGCTGATGAAATGCGACATCGGCGTCATCCAATCGCATCTCCGGTCGCGGAAGGTCACGCTCGTTTCCGGCCGGGCCGCGTTCGCCGCCCCCGATCGGATCCGGGTCGCCCGGGCCGACGGAACGGAAACCGTGATCGAAAGCCCCCGGACCATCGTCGCCGCCGGCTCCCATCCGATTCACCTGCCCGTCCTGCCCGTCGACGGCGCGGCGGTCATCACCACCGATGAGATCGTCGCCCTGACCTCCTGTCCGCCCCGGATCGTCATCATCGGAGCCGGGATCATCGGCTGCGAGTATGCCTTCATCTTCCGGACATTCGGAGCGGACGTGACCCTGATCGAGAAAACCGGCCGGGCGCTTCCCGGACAGGACAAGGACGTCATCGCCGCCGTCGAAAAGGAATTGAAGCGCCGCGGAGTCGCCCTCCGTTTCGGGACGTCGGTCGCCGCCTGCGCCGCCGGTCCCGAGGGCGGACGCCTCGTGACGACCGAGGGCGGAGAAACATTCGCCGCCGACCTGGTCTTGACCTGCGTCGGCCGGCGCCCCTCGACGGAAAGCCTCGGGCTCGAGGCGGCCGGCGTCGCCGTCGGCGGGCGAGGAGAAATCATCGTCGACGAATGCCTGGAAACGACCGGAACGGGCATCTTCGCCGCCGGCGACGTCCTCGGCCGGAGGATGCAATCCTCCACGGCCATCCTCGAGGGCGCGGTGGCCGCGGAAAACGCCTTGGGCGGCTCCCGGACGATCGACGAGCGCTTCGTCCCCGGCGGAATCTACACCCAGCCCGAGATCGGTTCGGTCGGCCTGACCGAGGACGAGGCCGCGGCCAAGGGAATGCCGCACGTCGTCGGCCTTTGCCCTTATGCCTCCCTGGTCAAGGCCTGCAGCCTCCAGACCTTCAACCCGGGCTTCATCAAGATGCTCTTCGACCCGTCCTCGCACAAGCTGATCGGCGCCCATATCCTCGGCCCGGAATCGGCCGAGATCATCCACAATCTCGTCGTGGCCATGCGGACCGGGGCGACGGCCGAGGATTTCGTCTACTCGATTTATCACCATCCGAGCCTCTCGGAAGGCTTCCGGGAAGCGGCCCGCGACGCCCTGTCGAAAATCTGACAGGACGGATCATGGGCCGGGATTTTCTTCGCCGCGGTTTCATCGCCCGGGCGGCGGCCTCGCCCCGTTTCCCCGGGGCCGCCCGCCTCTTCACCCTCGCCGTCTTCCTCCTTCTCGTCGCCGGGGGGCTCGCCGTCCCTCACGTCTCCCCCGGCATGACCGGAATCCTGCGCAACACCAACCTGGCCTCTCTCATCGTCTGGTCGCTCTGGTGGCCGCTGGTCATCATGAGCGCGGCCGTCCTGGGACGGGTTTGGTGCACGGTCTGCCCCATGGAAATGGCGGCCTCGGCATGTTCCCGGATCGGCTTGAAAAAGCGGATTCCACGGTTTCTCGCCTCGGGCCGGGGCGTCGTATTCTTTTATATCCTCGCCCTCCTGGGATTCATCCGGACATTTTGGGCGCACCGCTATCCCGAGCGCATGGCCCTGTTTTTTCTGTTTCTCCTGGGCTCCGCCGCGGCGGCCGGATTTCTCTTCAATCGAAGGGCGTTCTGCTCGCACCTTTGCCCCGTCGGCCGGATCCTGGGCTTGTACGCCTGCGGGGCGGTGCTGGAATGGCGCGTCCGGGATCCGGGAATCTGCGCGGCTTGCGGGGGGAAAAATTGCCTTTCCCGGCCGGAGGCGGGCCGCGGCCCCGCGGGCACCTGTCCGAGCGGGCTTCATCCGGCCGCGATCCGGGACAACCGGGACTGCCTCGTCTGCACCGAATGCTTGAAGGCCTGCCCGTCGAGGAATCTTAGGCTTTCCCCGCGAAAGCCCCTGTCCGACTTTTTCACGGGCCTGCGGCTTCGCCGCACGGACCTGTTCCTGCTCGTCCCTGTCTCCGGACTGGTCGTTTGGGAGCTGGCCGAGGAATGGGGTCCGGCCCGGAAAGCCCTCGAGGCCGTTCCGGCCGCGGCCAACGCGGCCCTCGGGCTTTCGGGCGGGGCGGCCAACTTCGTCCAGGCCGTGATTCTCTTTCTTCTTTTCCCCGCCTTGCTGCTTCTCATCCCGGCCGCGGCCGGACGGATGCTGAACAAAACGACGCTCCTGGAGTCCGCCCGGACGTTCGGCCTCCTCCTCCTTCCCGTGACGGCGTTCGGCCACCTGGTCAAAGCCCTTATCCGGATCGCCTCTCGCCTTCCCTATTACGCTCCGGCCTTCCGTGATCCCGCCGGCCTGGAAACCGCCCGGGCGATCGCCGCCGGAAGCCTGAAAATCGACGACCGGCTCGCCGCCGCCGTCGCGCCCGCCGTGAGCATCCTGGCCGTGATCGTCCTGGCCGGGGCCGTCATCTCAATCGGCCTGATCGTCCGGAAAAGCCCGGTCCTGCGGGCGTTTGGAAAAGCGGGGCGGCTGTCCCACGGAGCGTTCGCGGCGCTCTACGGTTTGGCCTTGCTCGCGGCCGCCGCCTTGGCCCGGTTCTGACCCCCGCCGGCCGGGAAGGACGCCCCGCGGGACGCCGGCTCTATTTTTGCGGGGCTTTCAAGTGCGCGTCGAACCAGGCCATGGTCCGCTCCAGCCGGTCGCGGATGTAGCTTGGCTTGGTCAGCAGATGATACTGCCCCGGGTAGACGATCAATTGCGTCGGGACCCCGAGCGTCCGCAGCGCCTGGTACATCTGTTCGCTGCCGCTGATCGGGACGTTGAAGTCCTTTTCCCCGCCCATGAACAAGGTGGGCGTGCGGATCCGGTCGGCCCGAAGGAACGGGTACGAGACCTTCGCCCAGGCGGCCGGGTCGCGCCACGGCGGCCCGAGCTCGTTGTCGTATTGCATCGTGTATTGGTCGACGCCGTACATCGCGATTTGGTTCGAGCTTCCAGCGCCGCTGACGGCCGCCTTGAAGCGGCCGTCCGCGGCGATCGTGTAGTTGGTCAGGATGCCGCCGTAGCTCCAGCCGCCGATTCCGAGCCGGTCCGGGTCGGCGACCCCCAACCGCACGGCTTCGTCCGCGCCGGCCAGCAAGTCGTCCACTTCCTTGGCCCCCCAGTCGGCGAAAATGCTCCGGGTGAAAGCCGCTCCAAAACCGCTTCCGCCGCGGTAGTTGACCGCCAAGACGACGTAGCCCCGGGCGGCGAAAAGCTGCCGCTCCAGCTGCAGCGGATACAGGCCGAACGTCAGGGAATGGTCGTCCTGCATATTCGGGCCGCCGTGGATCCAGAGGAGCGCCGGGTATTTTTTCCCGGGCTCGTAATCCGGCGGCTTGACCATCAGCCCGCGGATTTCCGTGCCGTCCTTGCTTTTGAACCTCAGGTCCTCGACGGCCCCGAGCTTCAGCCCGGCGAACAACGCGTCATTGTGGGCGGTCAGCTTTCGGAGAGCCCCGTTTTCGAGGGCGTAGATTTCCGTAGCCGCGGCGTCGGTCGCGGCCGCGACGACGGTCCGCCCGCCGCCGCGGGCGATCTCGCTGATGACCTCGATCCCCCCGCTCACCCGCTTGACGGCTCCTCCGCCGGCCGGGACTTCAGCCGCGTATGTCCGCTGATCGTCCTCCACGAGGAAGGTCAGGGCCGAGCCGTCCGGAGTGAATTCCGCCTGGGAGACGCCGCGGTCAAGCTCGGCGGTCAGGACGCGCGGCTCGCCGCCTTCGACCGGCACGACGGCCAGCCGATCCTGGTTGTAGGCATAGTACTTCGGCTCGAATCCCTGGGTGAAGGCCAGCGTTCGACCGTCGGGGCTCCAGACCAGCCGCTGCCTGTCCGGCGCGCCGATCGTCGCCACTTGGCGCGGCTCGGCTCCGGCCCGGGCCTCGACGATGAAGATGTCGCTCATCCCGGTCCGGTCCGAATCCTCCCCGTGGCCCCGGACAAAGGCGATCCGCGATCCGTCGGGGGACCAGGCCGGGTCGCTCTCGTCATGATTTGTTTTCGCGGTCAGGGCGGCCAGCGTTTTCGTCCCGACGTCGAACACGTAGAGACGATCGCGGTGGGAGGACGTGAGATAGCCCACCCAGTCCCGCTTGAAAGCATACCGGTCGATGACGATCGGCTTCGCCGTCTTGGCTTTCGAATCCGCCGCCGCGTCCGGGGACTCTTCTCCTTCCTGCACGACCAGGACAAGCCGCTTTCCATCCGGCGACCATTCATAGGCGCTGAGCTCGCCCTTGACGTCCGTCAAGGGGCGGGCCTCGCCGCCGCGCCGGTCGAGCAGCCAGATCTGGGTTTTGCCGTCGGCCGGACGGGTGGAGAGAAAGGACAGGTATTTCCCGTCCGGGCTCCAGCGCGGGGCGGTGTCCGCCTCCGGCCCCGAAGTCATCGGGAGGTTGTTCCGGCCCTCCCCGTCGACCATCCAGACGGCGCTTCGCGTTTTGTCGGCCTCGCGGTCCATCCAGCCGACGGTATAAGCGATCCATCCCCCGTCCGGCGACACCTGCGGATCGGAAATCTCCAGTCCGCCCAAGACATCGTCGATCGCAAGCGGCCGCTTGGCCGGAGCTTGGGCGAAGGCGAAGGCCAGGCAAAGCCAAAGGATCAGGGCGACGGATCCGGGCGTAATAACGTTTTTTCGGGACACTCGCATCAGGGCACCTTCCTCCGATTATTTCGCGCGGGCGGTCAAACGCCGCCGACTATCTCTCTCCGGGTCGCTCAATCATGATTTCGTAATGCTGCGAACGATCATCGAAATGCGACAGGACCGCTCTCGCGCTTTTGGGAACGACGGCGGCTTCGTAGTCTTCGCCGGCGAATTCGCGGACCGCATCCAGCGAATCGAAAATCATGATCGTGACGAATTCGATTTCCCGGCCGAGATCGCGCCGGAGCAGCTGAATGCTTTTGAAGCCCCGGATGTTCCGGTTGAGAATGCCCTCGAAAATCTCTTCCTTAAGCAGCTTTTCGTATTGATCGGCGTTGTCCCGCTCCGTCCACCCGTGCCAAATCCGGCTGATCATCGTTCGTGTTCCTTCCCGGCGGAAAACGCTGTTTCTCCAGAACCCGCCGCGCGTCCATGCCCGCCATTATACCATCCGAACCGCCGATTGGAGCCGGAACTCTTTTTCCGGGCCGGCCGTTCGAGTACAATGGGGAGCCGCGGACCATTCTCCATGAGCGAAACCGACCGTCTTGAATACTACGACCGCCGGGAGGGACGGGTCAAATCGGACGCCGTTCCGGCCGCCCGGCTGACCCACTGGATCCACAACACGCGGCTCGGGCGCTGGGTCGGGGAGGTTCTTTTCGCGGGCGCGGCCGCCTCGCATCTCTACGGCCGGTTCCAGAAAAGCCGCCTGAGCCGGCGGCGGATCGGCCCGTTCATGAGAACGTACGGCGTCGATCGCGCGGATCTGGCCAAGCCGGCCCGGGAATACGCAAGCCTGCGCGATTTCTTCATCCGCGACATCGACCCCGCCCGCCGCCCGTTCGTTTCCGGGTCCGAAGCCTGCGCCGCTCCGGCCGACGGGAGGATTCTCGCCTACCCGGATCTTCCGGCCGACCGGATTTTTCCCGTCAAGCGGGCTCTTTTCAACCTCCGGGACTTTCTCCGGGACGACCGCCTGGCCGAGGACTTCGCCGGGGGCACGCTGGTCGTCAGCCGGCTGGGCATGGGGGATTACCACTATGTCCATTTCCCCTGTTCCGGGATTCCCGCCCCGGCGATTTCGCTCCCCGGAAAATACCGGCCCTCGGGACCGTATTCCCTGAAACGGACGGTCCCCTATTTCCGGGAAAACCACCGGATGATCACCCTGTTCGAGACGGAACGTTTCGGCCGGGCGGCGATCGTCGAGGTCGGAGCCTTCGCCGTGGGCTCGATCCGCCAAGTTTTCCGTCCCGGCGTTCCGGCGGCCAAGGGAGACAAGAAAGCGCGTTTCGAGCCGGGCGGGTCGACGGTCGCCCTCCTTTTCCGGAAAGGGACGATCGAAGTCGACGCCGACCTTCTCGCCCGCACGGCCGACGGAATGGAAACGTACGTCCGCCTCGGAGAGTCGATCGGCCGGGCCGCGGCCGCTTCGAATCCTCGCCCCGCGCCTTGGCTCGCCCCGGCCGAATCGGGCGAAAGCCTCCTCCCCGCGGGAAACAAACACGCGGACATCAGCCGCCCGGGCGAAAGCGGTTCCTGAATCGTGTCCCTCCGCTCGTTCCAGTTCGACCCGTCCCTGACCCGGGAATTCATCGCCTTCGGCCGCTCGCTTCACGCCGGAAGCCCCCGGCGCGTCCCGCCGTTCCGCCGCGAGATCGTCCGCCAGCTGAGCCCCGATTTCTATTTTTATCAACGGGCCGGAAATGATCATCGCCGATTCCTTGCCTATCGGTCCGGCCGCGTCGCCGGCCGGATTGCGGCCATGGTCAACGCGGAGATCCGGGATCAGAACCGGTTCCCGGTCGGCCTGATCGGCTTTTATGAATGCGTGGACGACGACGGCGTCGCGGCCGAGCTTCTGGATGCGGCCCGGCAGTGGCTCCGGACGGAACACGGCGTCCGGAGGATCCGGGGACCCATGAATTTCGACTTCTGGCACGGCTACCGGTTCCTGACCAAGGGATTCGACTGTGATCCATACTACGGCGAGCCCGACAACCCGGCGTATTACCCGGAGCAATTCGAGCGTTGCGGCTTCGCGCCGCTTCGGGCGTGGAATTCGATCGAGATCAACGGCCGGGAAAAGCTGGAGGCCTTGATCGCGCCGTGGAGGAAAAGGCATGAGCTCCTCCTCGAGCGGGGGTACCGGTTCGTCCCGGCGACGCGCCTGGATCTCAGGAAGGAATGGCCCGCGCTGCACGGCCTGATCGACCGGTCATTCGACGGTTTTCCCGATTACACGCCGATTCCGTTCGCCGAGTTCAAATCGCTTCTGTCGGGTGTGGGATTCGCCCTGGCCGCGGACGTTTCGGGTTTCGTTTATGATCAAGCCGGGCGGGCGGTCAGCTTCGGCGTCATCTTCCGCGACCTGGCCGGCGCGGTCCGCGCCATGAACGGCCGGATCACGCCCCTTGGCGCGCTCCGTTTCCTGTCCCGCCTCCGGAAGCGCCGGCGCTTCAATTTCTTCGCGGCCGGTTCCCTCCCTGAGGAGGAAGCGCGGGGGACCGGAGTGGGGAGAGCGGGATTCTTCGCCATGATCGACGAGTCGCTCCGCCGCGGTTATACGGAATTCATCTTCGCCCAAATGCCCAAGGATCAGCCCATTCAAGCGTTCTTCCGCCGGCTGAAGATCGAACCGCAGCGCGAATATACCCTGTACGAGCGCGAGGCATGAGCCGGTTGGAGGTCAGGTACGCCCAATGCTGGGAGGATCCCCTTCTCAGCCGGGAGGCGCTTGCCGTCGGCCCGGACGACGATGTCCTGGCCATCGCTTCCGGGGGAGAAAACGGCCTGGCTTTCCTTCTCGATCGGCCGCGCTCGGTGACCTTGATCGACCGGAATCCGGCCCAGATGCACCTGGTCGAGCTGAAAGTCCTGGCCGCCCGGCGGCTCGACCGCGAAGAGCTTCTGGGCTTTCTCGGCGCCCAGGCCGGACCGGACAAGGACCGTGTATACGACGTACTGCGGACGGGCTTGAGCGGGCCGGCCCAAGCCTTTTGGGACCGGCGGCGAGGCTTGATCCGGGACGGCCTGTTTCACTGCGGCCGGTATGAGCGTTTTTTCCGGGCGGCGTTCCGTTATGTCCTTCCCTTGATTCATTCCCGAAAGACGCTCCGGGCCTTGCTCGGCCGCCCCACGGTCGAGGAGCAGGCGGCGTTTTACCGGGACGTTTGGACCAACCGGCGGTGGCGGACGCTGTTCCGCTTGGTGTTCGGAAAGCATGTGTTCGGCCGATGGGGGCGGCAACGGTCCCATTACCGCTACGTGACCGCGGCCGACACCTGGCGGCTTTACTACGACCGGGCCGAGCGGGAGCTCAGCCAACGCCTCGTCCGGGATCATCCCGGCCTTGCTTATTTTTTCAAGGAGAGCGCCTACCCCCGGCCGGAGAACCTTCCGCTATGGCTGCAAGCCGCTCATTTCCCGGCGATCCGGGAAGGATTGGACCGGTTGAAGCTCCGGGCGGCCGGCCTGGATGAAATCCTCGCGGCGTCCCGTCCCGGCGATTTCTCGAAATTCAACCTCTCCAACATCTTTGAATACATGGCGGCCGGGGAGTACGAAAGGGCGCTCGGCGGAATCCTTCGCGTTTCCCGGCCGGGGGGACGTCTCGCTTTCTGGACGATGTTCGTCCCCCGGCCCGTCCCTTCGCCGCTTTCCGCGCGATTCGCCCCGGTCTTCCCGGACGGAAGCCCGGGCCTCGCTTACCGGACGTGGACCTTGTTTGAGGATTTCCACGCCTGGCGCCTCCTCTGAGTCCCGGAGTCCCGGCTGTTTTTCAGGCAGGGTAAAGCCGCGGCCCGGTTTCTTTTCTCCATCCCGTTTTCCGCCACATGACGTTGATTCTGCGCCGGTCCGCGGGGCTGAAAATCCCCCGCTCCAGGAGCAACCCGACCAGCTCGACGAACGATCCGCCGTAGACGCGCCGGGCCAGCGCGCTGAGAAGGTCGCCGACCGTTTCGTCCTTGCCGTACAGGGCCGCGTATAAGTATTCCCGGCCGGATTTTCTCCGGCTGAGCCAGCCGTACCGCTCGAGGCGGGTCATTTGAACCTGGACGGTGGTCCGGCGGACCTTCTTCCGCCGGGCGGCGTTGAGGGCGGTCCAGACATCGTTGATCGAGGCTTCCGGCCGGGCCCATATTTCCCGCATGATTTCCAGGCTTTCATCCGACAGGACTTCGTGTCTCATGGCGTCCTCCGTTTCGAGGCCGTTTCCCCTCCTCATAATACGACATTTGTCGTTTATTTTTCAATCCATTATTTTCATAATATTTTCTTGACAACCGTTTTTTCGTGTGATATGAGAAACGCATTCTCTATCGGTTTTCGAGGAGTCATGTCTTCGACAATTCGGCTCCCGGCCTCGAGAAAACCGCCCCTTCCCCGGGGAAAGACCATCCCCTCGCCCGATCTTCCCGCCCCTTCTCTTCCTTTCATAATTTTCATTCCTGACTAGCAAAAACTCCGAAGGAGGTTTGACGCGTGGATGTCCAAATTGACCGCGTGAACGCCTTTATCCGGAAGCACCAGAACCAGAAAAAGGCCCTGATCGCGATCCTCCAGGACGTCCAGGCGGAGTACAGCTACCTGCCCCAGGAAGCCCTCCGGCAGGTGGCCCGCTCCGTCGGTCTCCCGCTCATCGACGTCGTCGGGGTGGCCACGTTTTTCCGGGCTTTCAGCCTGAAGCCGCGCGGCCGCCACGTCGTGACGGTGTGCTCGGGAACGGCCTGCCACGTCCGCGGCGGGCCCAAGATCCTGGAGGAATTCGAACGGCAGCTCGGCGTCGGCCCGGGCGAAACGACGCCCGACCGCAAGTTCACCCTCGAAACCGTGGCCTGCCTCGGATGCTGCGCGATCGGACCGGTCGTGGTCGTCGACGGCGACTTCCATGCCCAGACGTCGACCCGCAAGGTCGCGGCCATCATCAAGCAGTACGGGAAGAAGTGAGCCTCATGAGAGTCGCCCCGATCAAAACGCTCGCCGTCTTGGAACAGACGATCGCCGCCCACGAGCGGCTTCGGAAAAAAGACCGGAGGCCCATCCTGACCGTTTCGGCCGGCACCTGCGGCCGGGCCCGGGGGGCCCTCAAGGTCGTCGACGCTCTCCGGACTTCGCTCCGGAAGGCCAAGATCGACAAGAAAGTCCGCCTCCGGGTCACCGGCTGCCACGGGTACTGCGAGGCCGAGCCGAACATCATCGTCCAGCCCCACGACCTGTTCTACCAGAAGGTCGATCCGAAGGACGCGGCCCTCGTCGTCTCCGAAACCATCCGGAAGAAAAAGCCGGTCCCGGGGCTGTTCTTCCGTCATCCCGCCACCGGGAAGCCGGCGAAACGGGAAAAGGACATCCCCTTTTACGCCAAGCAAAAGCGGCTGGTCCTGGGCGACAACGCCCGGATCGATCCCACCTCGATCGACGATTACTTCTCCATCGGCGGTTACTCCGCCCTGGCCAAGGTCCTGAGGAAGCTCGGACCGGAAGACGTCATCGCCGAGATCAAGGCCTCCGGCCTGCGGGGCCGCGGCGGGGCCGGCTTCCCCACCGCCCTGAAGTGGGACCTGGCCCGCAAACAGCCCGGCTCCGTCAAATACGCCATCTGCAACGCCGACGAGGGCGATCCCGGGGCTTACATGGACCGCAGCCTCCTGGAGGGCAATCCCCACCGGGTCCTCGAAGGCATCATGATCGGGGCGTTCGCCATCGGGGCGACAGAGGGCGTCATCTACGTCCGGGACGAGTATCCCTTGGCCGTCAAGCACGTGACCATCGCCATCGAGGCCCTCCGCAAGCGCCGCCTCCTCGGCCCGGACATCCTGGGCGCCGGCTTCTCCTTCGATTTCCGGATCGTCAAGGGGGCGGGCGCTTTCGTCTGCGGCGAGGAAACGGCCATGATCGCCTCGATCGAGGGCCGGACGGGCGAGCCCCGCCAGCGCCCGCCGTATCCCTCGGTCCGGGGGCTCAACGGCAAGCCCACGGTCATCAACAACGTCGAGACCTGGGGCAACGTTCCGATCATCATCTCCGGCGGCGGGGCGGCCTTCGCCAAGATCGGGACGCCGGGCAGCAAGGGCACCAAGATCTTCTCCCTCGTCGGCAAGATCAACAACACCGGCCTGGTCGAAGTCCCGATGGGCCTCACCCTCAAGGAAATCATCTACGACATCGGGGGCGGCATCCCCGGGGGCCGGCGCTTCAAGGCCGTTCAGACGGGCGGCCCCTCGGGCGGCTGCCTCCCGGCCGGCAAGCTCGACCTTCCGATCGATTACGAGGGCCTGGCCGCCGCCGGCTCGATCATGGGCTCGGGCGGCATGATCGTCATGGACGAGAAGACGTGCATGGTCGACCTGGCCCGGTATTTCCTCAATTTCCTCCGCGACGAGTCCTGCGGCAAGTGCGTCTCCTGCCGCGAGGGGACGCAGAGGATGTGGGAAATCGTGTCCCGGATCGCCGAAGGCAAGGGCCGGGAGGAGGACATCGGCACCCTGGAAGACCTGGCCGCGGCCTGCCGGGACGCTTCAATGTGCGGCTTGGGCCAGACGGCCGCCAACCCGGTCCTGTCCACCCTCCGTTACTTCAAGGAGGAGTACCGCCAGCACATCCGGCGGAAAAAATGCCCGGCCCAGGTCTGCAAGGAAATCGTCTCCTCCCCCTGCCAGTACGTCTGTCCCATCGGCCAGGAAGCCTCGACGTACATCGCCCTCATCGCTTCCGGCCGGTACGAGGAAGCTTTCCGGGTGATCATGAAGGACAATCCCCTTCCCTCGGTCTGCGCCCGGGTCTGCCACCACCCCTGCGAGCTCGCCTGCCGGGCCGGCGAGTCCGGCGAGCCGATCTCAATCCGCGGCCTCAAGCGCTTCGTCACCGACTGGGCGGAGAAGAGCGGGATCCGCCTCGTCCCCCCCAAGATCGAGCAGAACCGGGAGAAAATCGCCATCATCGGCTCGGGACCGGCCGGCCTCACGGCCGGCTACTACCTGGCCTTGAAGGGATTCCGGCCGACGATCTTCGAGGCCCTGTCCGTGGCCGGCGGCATGATGGCCGTCGGAATCCCCGACCATCGCCTCCCCGGGCCGCTCGTCCAGAAGGAGATCGCCGACATCAAGAACGCCGGCGTCGAGATCCGCCTGAACAAGACCCTCGGCCGGGACATCACCATCGACGGGCTCTTCAAGTCCGGCTACAAGGCCGTCTACTGCGCGACCGGGGCGGGGAAATCCCTCCGGATGGGCATCCCCGGAGAGGACGCCGAGGGCGTTCTTCATTCGCTGGAGTACCTCCGCCAGGTGAACATGGGGAAAACGGTCCCGATCGGCCGGCGGGTGGTCGTCGTCGGCGGCGGTAACTCGGCCGTCGACGCCGCCCGGGTCGCCTTGCGCGATCCCGATTGCGAAAAAGTGACCATCTTCTATCGCCGGACCAAGGCCGAGATGCCGGCCATCGCCGAGGACGTCGAGGCGGCCGTCGAGGAAGGGGTGGACATCCGCTTTCTCGTCACTCCGGTCAAGGTCCTGATGAGCTTCGGAAAAGCGGTCGGGATCGAATGCCAAAAGATGAAGCTGGGCGAGCCCGACGCGAGCGGCCGGCCGCGGCCGGCGCCGGTCGAGGGTTCGAATTTCGTCCACAAGCTCGACACCCTGATCCTGGCCATCAGCGAACGGCCCGACACGTCGTACATCGGCGAGGGCGACGAGATCACCCGCCACGGAGAAAATATCGTCATCGACGCGGAGACGGCCATGACCACCCGGGCCGGGGTGTTCGCCGGCGGCGACGCCGTGACCGGCCCGAACATGGTCGTCGACGCCATGGCCGCGGGCAAGCGAGCCGCCGAGATGATCGCCAAGTATGTCGAGGGCAAAACCCTCAAGCCCGATTACAAGCTGTCCCGGCCGTCCCTCTTTGCCGCCCCGCCGGCCCTGTCCGACGAGGAGATCCAGAAAGCCCGCCGCCCGGCGATGAGCCGGCTCTCGACCAGAGACCGGAGGAACAATTTCCGGGAAGTGGAGCTGGGCTTGACCGAGCGGGCGGCCGTCCGGGAAGCCCGCCGCTGCCTCCGCTGCGACCTGGAGACCGAGGACGGCAAGGCCGCCCTTAAGGCGATGAAGGAGAAGCCATGATCCCTATCCTCATGAACGGCTTGGAAGCTCAGGCGGAGGAGCACTGGACCGTCCTGGAGGCGGCCCGCTTCTACGGCCTGGAGATCCCGACCCTCTGCTGGATGGAGGGTCTCACGCCGTGGGGCGGCTGCCGCCTCTGTCTGGTAGAAATCGGGGAACCGCCGAAATCGCGCCTTGTCTCATCCTGCACCTACCCCGTCGAAAAAGGCCTGGTCGTCCACACCGACACCCGGCGGGTGATCGAAGCCCGGCGGATAATGATCGAGCTCATGCTCTCGACGGCGCCCATGTCCAAGAAGATCCAGGACCTGGCCTCCAAGTTCGGCGTCACCCGGCAGCGCTTCCCGCCCCGCGACGAGGAATGCGTCTACTGCGGCCTCTGCATCCGGATGTGCAACGAGCAGATGGACGCCCGGGCCATCGGCTTCCAGAACCGGGGCTACAAGCGCAAGATCTCGACGCCGTTCGACGTCCGCTCGGAAGAGTGCCGGCTGTGCGGCGGCTGCCTCTATGTCTGCCCGGCCTGCTCCGCCCGATGCGGCGGGCCGAACGCCGACACCGATATCTGCAACGCCTGCCTGCAGATCGAACCCACGTGCCTCGAACAATACGACGAGCTGAATTGCTGGATGTACGACGCCGGACGATGCGGCTCCTGCGTCCAGGAAAAGAAGCGTTGACGGACATCATCTAAAGGAGGTCACCGGTCATGTCATTCACCAGACTCAATCGGAGCGCGGCGACGCTGACGAAGAACCGGACGGAAGGGTCGATCAGCCCCTTCAGCGGCATGTGCGTCACGTGCGTGGACGGCTGCATCGGGATGTGCGAAATCGGGAAATCCGCCTACCGGGCGGCCGAGGTCCTTTATCCCCAGCCGTTCGGGATCATCACCGCCGGCTCGGAGAAGGAATACCCGTTCGACCTGTCCCACTTCTCGATCATGGGCACGGCCGCCGGAGCCTACGGCTGCGAGGCCGATTCGGACAAGGCGACGTTCGAGAAGGTCTCGACCGAAACGGCCATCGGCCGGACCAAGGACATCAAGCTCAAGCTGCCCTTCATCGTTCCGGGCATGGGCTCGACCAACGTGGCCAAAAACAACTGGGCCGGGATCGCCATCGGGGCGGCCATCAGCGGAGCCGTCCTGACCGTGGGCGAGAACGTCTGCGGGATGGACGAGGAGTCGGAGATCAAGAACGGCCGGGTCGTCCGCTCGCCGGACATGGAGATGCGGGTCCGGAGCTTCCAGGACTGGTCGGACGGCTACGGCGACGTCGTCGTCCAGGCCAACATCGAGGACGGCCGGCTCGGCGTCCAGGAATACGCCATCGAGAAGCTCGGCGTGGAAACGGTCGAGCTCAAGTGGGGCCAGGGGGCCAAGGACATCGGCGGCGAGGTCAAGATCAAGAACTTGAAAAAGGCCCAGGAGCTCAAACGCCGCGGATACATCGTCCTGCCCGACCCCGAGGACCCCAACATCATCGCCTCCTTCGAAAAGGGCAGCTTCAGGGAATTCGAGCGCCACTCCCGCATGGGCATGGTCGAGGAAGAAACGTTCATGAAGCGGGTGGAGGAGCTGCGCAAGGCCGGAGCCAAGCGCGTCTTCCTCAAGACCGGCGCCTACCGGCCGGTCGACTTGGCCCGGGCGGTCAAGTACGCCTCCAAGGCCAAGCTCGACCTGCTGACCGTCGACGGGGCCGGCGGCGGAACGGGGATGAGCCCCTGGCGGATGATGAATGAATGGGGCGTGCCCTCGGTCGAGCTCTGGAGCCTGGCCCACCAGTTCGCCCGGAAGCTGGACAAGAAGGGCGAGTACGTCCCGGACATCTGCTTCGCCGGAGGAGTGACCTTCGAGGACCAGATCTTCAAGGCCCTGGCCCTGGGGGCTCCCTACGTCAAGGCGGTGGGCATGGCCCGGAGCGTCGTGGCCGCGGCCATGGTCGGCAAGACCATCGGCAAGCGCGTCGACGAGGGCCAGATCCCGGTCTACGTCGAGCGGTTCGGAAGTTCCGTGGACGAAATCTTCATCACCGCGCCGGAGCTTAAGCGGCGTTTCGGCAAGCGCTACGCCGACCTGCCGCCCGGGGCCATGGGGGTCTACAGCTACTTCGCCCGGCTGAGCCAGGGCCTGCGGCAGATGATGGCCGGCAACCGGAAGTTCGGGCTGTCCTACATCACCCGGGACGACATCGCGGCCCTGACCAAGGAAGCCTCCGACATCAGCGGCATTCCCTACGTGCTCGAGATCGACAAGGACGAGGTGGAGAAGATCCTCAAGAGCTGAGACACCGAAGGCGGGAAAGAGAACCGAAGGGAGGGGGGCTTTCCCCCGTCCCTTTGGCTCCCGCGGGGGGAAAATGCCGAACGAGCGCTTCGCCGGACCGATTTCCGGAAGACGGAAAGGCGGCGCTTCCCCTGAAGCTCGGCGTCTCCTCGGCCCTGATTCCCCTGGGCACGGCCGTCGTCCCGGCCGCCGCCTTTTCCTACGGGCCGGCCCGGGCCGCGGCCCGGGCCGCGCCGTCGGAAGCCCTGCGGTACGAGTGACGACGAGCCGGACTCCTCTTTCGCTCATTCCTTTTAGAGAAAGGAGCCGCGCGGATATCGGTCCTGTTCTCGAAAGGCGGGTCCTCATGATAAACTCCATCCCGTCATGAAGCCCGGACCATGAACCATAGAACGATCTCCCCGCCCGAACCCAGACTGGCCCCCTTCGGCTGGGACGCCGGCTTTGAAAAAGCCGCCGCCGAGCTTCGGACCGCCGGTTATCGCTTCGCCCGGGTGGCCGTCGAGCATAAGGAGCGGTACCTTCTCCTCTCGGCCGCCGGCGAGCGGCCGGCCGAAGTCTCCGGCCGCTTCATGTTCGACGCCGACTCTCCCTCCGATTATCCCAAGGTCGGCGACTGGGTCGCGGTCAGAGACGAGCCCTCCTGGGAGACCGCGATCATCCACGCCGTCCTCCCGCGGCGGACCCGGCTGGTCCGAAAAACCGCCGGGAGAAAGACCGAGGAGCAGGTCCTGGCGGCCAATATCGACGTGATCTTCCTCGTCCAGGGGCTGGATCATGATTTCAACCTCCGCCGCCTCGAGCGGGAGCTCGTCATGATCCGGGAAAGCGGGGCCGAGGCGGTCGTCCTCCTCAACAAGGCCGACCTCCGGACCGACATCCCCGCCTTGGTCGCCGCGGCCCGGGACGTCGCCCCCGGAACCGAAGTGCTGGCCGTTTCCGCCCTCGCCCCGGGGGGGCTGGAGGATCTTCAGGCGCGTCTCCGGCCCGGAAAAACGCACGTGTTTCTCGGCTCTTCGGGCGTAGGCAAATCCACCATCATCAACGCCTTGTCCGGGACCGCCCGCCTGGCCGCCGCTCCCGTCCGGGAAGATGATTCCAAGGGACGGCACACGACCGCCCGGCGGGAGCTTCTCCTCCTGCCCGGCGGGGCCCTTCTCATCGACACGCCCGGCGTGCGGGAGTTTCAATTGTGGGAGGCCGGCGGAGCCGTCGAGGACGTCTTCTCCGACATCGCCGCCCTGGCCGCCGGCTGCCGCTACGCCGATTGCGCCCACATCGGCGAAAAGGGATGCGCCGTCCGCGAGGCGGCGGAGTCCGGAGCGCTTCCGGCCGGACGCTACGAAAGCTACCTGAAGCTGAGGAAGGAGCTGGCTTCCCTGGAAGTCCGGCGGCGGGAAAAGCCCGGGTCGGACAAAAAAGAATGGTCGCAAGACATCCGCTCGGCGTTGAAAACCTTCCGGAAGGTCAATCCCAAAAGCCGCTTCCGGGACTGAGACCGGGCGGCCGCATCCGCTTTTGAGAATCGTTTGGAGGGAGTGAAACCGGATCTCGCCCCGGCGGTATTTCCGCAAGAAATCGCAAGCTTGGGCATCCCGGAAGGACTTGGGAAGCCGTTTGGGCATGGATACGCCTCCCTTCAGTTCTGGATGTAGATCCCGACCTTTTGGAGGAGTCCACTTTTAAACTTTAAATGCCCTAAAAACAGTCCACTTTTAAAGTTTAAATGACAAAACTCGCACAGGCCGTTGACTCGATCCGCGCCGGGCGATAAAATCATTTCTTGACCCAAGTACGAAATCATCGATCCATGAGAACGCATATGCCGGCGGGGAACGATCGTTCCGCCGCGGCGACATTTCCATCTCCCCCGAGGAGGATCCCATGAAATCCTTTGCCGCCTGGTTTGTGTCCGCGATCCTGTTCCTGGCCGCTTCGGCCTCGGCCGCGCCGGAAAGCCTGCTGCTCCGCGAGCCCGACATCTCGGCGACGCGGATCGTCTTCGCCTACGGCGGCGATCTCTGGACGGTTCCCCGCACGGGAGGGGACGCCGTGCGGCTGACGTCCTTTCCGGGAGTGGAAAGCAACCCGAGCTTTTCGCCCGACGGAAATCTGGTGGCCTTCTCCGCGGCTTACGACGGAAACACCGACGTCTACGTGGTTCCGTCCGCCGGAGGCGAGCCCCGCCGTCTCACCTGGCATCCGGGCGAGGATATCGTCCGCGGCTGGACGCCCGACGGCGGCCGAGTGCTGTTCGCCTCGGGACGAACCGGAGCCCCGCTCTCGTACCCGAAACTATGGACGGTCGCCCTGGAGGGAGGAATGCCCGAGCCGCTGCCCCTGCCGCGGGTCTTTAAGGGCGCTTTTTCCCCCGACGGCAGGCGGATGGCCTACCAAATGATCGAACCGTGGGAGTCCGAGTTCCGCAACTACCGCGGCGGCCAGAACAATCCCCTCCGCCTCATCGACCTGGAGACGTTGGAGGAAGAGAAGCTTCCCTGGGACGGGGCGAACGACAACACGCCGGTTTGGCTTGGCGGCACGGTCTACTTTCTGTCCGACCGCGATTACGCCATGAATGTCTGGGCCTGCGACCTCGCCACCCGGGAAGTCCGCCAGCTCACGCGCTTCGCCGACTTCGACGCCAAGCAGATCGCCGGCGACGGCGGCACCCTGGTGATCGAGCAGGGCGGCGGTCTCCACGCCCTGGACCTCGCCAGCGGCAAACTCGAAAAAATCGCCGTGTCCGTCCGGGGCGATTTCGCCTGGGCCCGCCCCCACTGGATCAAGGCCGGAGAGAGGCTGGCCGAGCCGGCTTTGTCTCCCACGGGGAAACGGGCCGTCTTCAGCGCCCGGGGCGAAATCCTCAGCGTTCCGGCCGAGAAGGGCGATCCCCGGAATCTCAGCGGAGATCCGGCCGCGGCCGACCGCAGCCCGGCCTGGTCGCCGGACGGGGAAAAGATCGCTTGGTTCTCGGACGCCTCGGGCGAATACCAACTGGTGATCGCCGACCAAAAAGGCGAAAACAGGTCGGTCATCCCCCTGCCCAAACCGACCTTTTTCTACTCGCCGGCCTGGTCGCCGGATTCCTCCTCGATCGCCTTCACCGACGCCAACCGCGATCTCTGGATCGCCCGGGTCGCCTCCAAGGCGATCACCCGCGTCGACACCGAGGGCTTCGCCCATCCCGAGCGGATCATCTTCCCCTGCTGGTCCCCCGATTCGAAATGGCTCGCCTATGCCAAGCGGCTCCGCAACGAGTACGGGGCGATCTTCGTCTATTCCGTGGACAAGGGAACGGCGACGGCCGTGACCGACGGCATGTCGGACTGCCGGATGCCGGTCTGGGACGCTTCCGGCAAATACCTGTACTTCCTCGCCTCCACCGACTACGGTCTCAATGTCGGCTGGCTCGATCTGTCTTCTTTCGAGCGTCCGATCACCCGGAGCCTCTACGCCGTCGTTTTGGCCAAGGACGGCCCTGATCCGCTCGCCCTCGAAAGCGACGAGGAAACCGCGGCGAAGGCGGAGGACAAGGGCCCGGCCGGCAAAAAACCGGGCAAGAATAAAGCCGAAGCGGCCGGGGACGCGGATAAGGGGAAGGACAAGACCGTTCCAGCCGTGACCATCGATTTCGACGGTCTCGCCCGGCGCATCGTCCCGCTTCCCGTCAAGGCCCGCGATTACCGGCTGCTGGCGGGCGGCGACGCGGGAGTGCTTTTCCTCGGTGAGCTGATTCCCGGAGAGGAAAGCCTCCTCGTCCACCGCTGGGACGCCAAGGAGCGGAAAACCAAGGAATACCTGAGCGGCGTGTCCGACCTCGCCGTCTCGGCCGACGGAAAGAAAGTCTTGTACGGACTGGACGGCAAGACCTGGGGAATCGTCGACGCGTCCGGATCGCCCAAGCCGGGCGATGGCAAGATCGCCGCCGACAACCTCCGCCTCTATGTCGATCCGGCGGCCGAGGGCCGGCAGATCTTCAAGGAAGCCTGGCGCTTCCAGCGGGATTATTTCTACGTCCGCAACGTCCACGGCGCCGACCTCGACGGACTCTACCGGGCCTATGCCCCCTGGGTCGAGCATGTCCGGCACCGGGCCGATCTCAATTACATTCTCGACATCCTCGGCGGCGAGACGTCCATCGGGCATTCGTTCGTCGGCGGCGGGGACATGCCCGCCGTGGAATCCGTTCCCGTCGGCCTGCTCGGCGCCGATTTCTCCGTCGACTCCGGACGCTACAAGATCGTCCGGATCTACTCGGGGGAAAGCTGGAATCCCGATCTGAAGGCCCCGCTGGCCGGACCGGGGATCGACGTCAAGGAAGGCGACTACCTGCTCGCCGTCAACGGCCGCGAGATCGAGGCCGGCCGGAGCCTCTTCAGCTACTTCGAGCGGACAGCCGGCGTCCAGACGCGGATCAAGGTCAACGCCAAGCCTGAGGCGGCCGGCGCCCGGGAAATCACGGTGGTTCCGGTCCGCAACGAGGCCGCCCTCCGGAGGGCCGGCTGGATCGAGGACAACCGCCGCCGGGTCGACGCCTTGTCCGGAGGCAAGCTGGCCTATGTCTGGCTGCCGGACACGGCCGACGGCGCCTACGTCAACTTCAACCGTTACTTTTTCGCCCAGAAGGACAAGAAGGGCGCGGTGATCGACGAGCGCTGGAACCAGGGCGGCCAGATCGCCGATTACGTCATCGATCTCCTGGCCCGGCCGCTTCTCGGCTACTTCAACAATCCGATCGGCGACAAGCAGCCCTGGACGGCGCCCAACGCCGCGATCTTCGGCCCCAAGGTGATGATCATCAACGACGCGGCCGGTTCCGGCGGAGACATGATGCCCTACATGTTCAAGGAGAGGGGCATCGGCCCGCTGGTGGGCACGCGGACCTGGGGCGGGCTCGTCGGGATCTGGGACGTGCCCTCGCTCATCGACGGCGGACGGATCACCGCCCCCCGCGGAGGCTTTTACAACACGGCCGGGGAATGGGACGTGGAGAATAAAGGCGTCGCCCCCGACATCGAAGTCGAAATGAGCGTCAAAAGCGTCGCCGCGGGCGGAGATCCCCAATTGGAAAAAGCCGTGGAGGCGGCCATGGAAGCGCTCAAAACCGGCGAGGTCAAGCTCCTGCCCCAGCCTCCTGATCCGGTCCGCGTTCTCCGGCCGCGCCGCTAGGGCGCCGGCCGGATGGCCGCGGTCCCGGCGGCGCCGGGGCCATCCTTCTCGGCGAAGGAGAAGTGCTGCTGGACGATCACCCAGCGGCCGTCGCGTTTTTCCAGGACTCCGGTCCAGCGGGTGTTCTCCCAGACGGCCGGGCGGCCTTTCCATTCGTTGACGTCGTCGAGGAGGCAGAAAAACCAAGCCGTGTCGCCGGACTTCGAGATCGTGATCTTGAGATCGCGGATGTCGTAGCGGACGGCCTTGAAATCGGGGCTGCCCCAAACGGTCTCCGCTTTCTTGAATTCCTCGATTCCCCTGACGACCCGGCCGTCCGGATGCACCTCGAGGAAATCCGCGTCCCCGGCCATGACGCGGTAGAGCAGGCCGAAATCCTTGGTTTGGGCCCAGCCGATGGCCGCCCGGATGGATCGCTCGATCTCCGCCCGCGCGCCCCCGGCCGGCGTTTCTTCGGCCGGTTTCGGCCGGGCCTCTTCGATGACGCCGGCCCGGACCCAGTAGACGTGGCTTTCCCCGTCCCTCTGGCTCAAGAAGAAAAGATACCGGCCGTCGGCGGTGACGACGGGACAGAGCTCGATGGACGGGCTGTTGACGTCCGGCCCGAGATTGACCGGCGCGGACCAGGCGCGGCCGTCCTCCCGGAAGCTCACCCAAAGGTCATAATCGCGGGAAAAAATCAGATAGCTCCCGTCCGGGGCGACAAAAGGCGTGGTTTCCGGTCCGGGCGAGTTGATCGAGCCGCCCAGGTTCACCGGCGCCTCGTATTTTCCTCCGGACCGACGGGCGAAATAGATGTCCGTCATCCCCGAGGAATCGGCTCCCTCCCCCGCGAAATAAACATTTCCGGATTTGTCCAAGGAGAATTCCCAATGCATGTTATGAGCGTTGACGGCCGGGTCGAGAAACCGGGGCTCGGACCAACCGCCGTCCGTGGTCCTGTCGGCCAGCCAAATCCGCTCTCCCGGGGCCGCCGTTTCCCCGGGGAGAAGCCGCCGGGAGAGGAAATAGATCGTTTGTCCCTCGGGAGAGAAAAACGGAACGTCGTCGTCATCGCCGGGACGGGAGAAAGCGGCGGGGGCCGGAGCGGTCCAGCGCCTGTCGACGCGCTTCATCATGAGCAGGCCGCCCCGGGAATAAGCCTCGCCCGGATAAGTCACCATCGGCGCCCAATAAACCTCGTTTCCGTCCGGGGAAAACACGGCCGTGCTGTGGAGGCCCCAGATCGAGGAGATGACACCCAGACCGAACAGCTCCGCCTTGCCGGCGGGAGGTTTTTGCCCGAGGTAATCTCCTTCCAGGACAGGGAACCGGACGCCGGACGTGTCAGCCCCGGCCTCGGCCAAAAGGCCGGCCACGGCCGAAGCCCCCCTCTCCCGGGCGACGTCGTAGGCCGTTTGGCCGGCGGCCGTCCGGGCATCCAAGGGAATCTTTCTTTCGATGAGAATCCGGGCGGCGCCGGTCCGGCCGTCCCGGGCGGCGTAATGAAGCGGCGTCCAGCCGAAGCGGTCCGGGCGGGCGGGATCGAATCCGTTTTCGAGAAGGAGGGCGATGATGACATCCGAGCCGCCGGCCGCGGCCATGTGAAGGAGCGCCGTTCCGGAGGGATCGACAAGCTTGAGGTCTTGATCAGGACCGGCGAGGCGGCGGAAAAGGCTCGTCAATCCCTGGGAAGCCGCCAGATAGAGCTCCTGCCCCCATTTCCGCCCTTGGTCCGGAACCCGGGCGCCCTTGTCGAGAAGAAGGTCGACAAAATCGGCCTTGCCCCTCCAAGCCGCCAATCCCAGGGCGTCGTCGCCGAACTTGTCCCCGGCCTCGATGTCCGCCCCGGCCTCGAGGAGAATCCGCGCCGTCGCCGCCCCGCCGCGTTCCCGGGCGCAGAGAACGAGCGCGGTCCTCTCGTAGCTGTCCCGGGCTTCGAGGGCCGCGCCCCGCCGGAGAAGCTCCGCCACGGCCTCCCGCCGATCGTTCATAGCCGCCCGATGAAGGGGCGTTTTTCGGGACGCGTCCACGGCCTCGACGGCCGCGCCCTTGTCGATGAGATAGGCGACAAGGGCGGCATCCCCGGCCGAAGCGGCATAATGAAGCGGAGTCCAGCCGTTGTCGTCCCGGAGATTGACCGCCTCAGGCGTTTTTTCGATCAACGCTTTGACGGCTGAAACGTCCCCGTCGCGAAGCCGGTCGAAGACGTCCTGGGCGAAGGCGACGGCGGCCGAGGCCGCGAATAACGAAAGAATCAGAGCGAGCTTTCTCATGGGCCCTCCTCGCAAGACGACCTTGTCATTCGGCCTGCAATCTTCAGGCCAAATCGCCGCTCGAGGCGCCTTCCGTCCCTGGTAAAGCAGTTTTACCAGGTCTCGAAATTTACTTTACAGCCTGGATCAAAAGGAGCCGCCTTCGGCTGAAACGCCGGCTTGTCGGCCGGGAAAAACCGCGTGGTCAGAACGAAAGGGACGGCCTGTCGGCCAGCCGCAGATCGATGCGGCCGATGCCGGCTTCGATCGCGAGGTCCAGAGAGGCCCCGGTCTTCCCCCAGGCCTCGTTCCGGAACATCTCGCCGTCCTTGATGAAGCCCGGCGCATGGATCGAGCCGAGCCCGCCTTCGATCCGGAGCCGGACGCCGATATCGGACGGCAGGAGGATTTCGGCCCGGCCGATTCCGCCCTCGATCTGTCCGGTCAGGCTCTCGCTCCGCGCCCCGGAAAGATCGAGGTCCATGCCGCCCACGCCCACCTGGACGTCGAGCTTGGTGACGGGGACGCCGTCTAGGTCGATTCTGGCTTTTCCGACGCCGAGGTCCAGCCTCAGCTCCGTCGGGATCTTTCGGGACAGCTCCACGTTCCAATTGTTCCGGACGCGGCCGAAAGCCGGGCCCATCCGGCGTTGTTCGACGACAAGGCGGGAGACGCCGCCGGAAACCTGGTAATCGATCCGGGGCTCCCACGGCCGCCGGTTGTAATAAAAAGATCCTTTCATCAACTCGCCGCCCGCGCCCCCGCGGACGTCCAGCTCTCCAGCGGCCATTTTGATCGTGACGACGGCCCGGCTTTCGCCCTGGGAAGGGATCGTCCGGTGGGTTTCCAGCTTCGGCTCCGGGCGTTCCTCCCGGCAGGCGGCGCCGATCAAGCCGAAGGCGAAAACCAGGATCAAAATCCGGGGAAAACGGGCGGCGCGCATGGGAAACCTCCTCTCCTTGATGTCGCTATTATATACGGAAAGCGGGCGCGGGGGGTTCACGGCCGGGGACGGGAACCGCGCAACCGCCCGCTGCGAACACGACGATGCGCGACCGCTCCGGCCCCGAACCGCTCCCTGAGCCATTCGGAGTTCCCGGCTTGAACGTAATGAGCGGGGGCGGGGACGACCGCCTCAAGACGGTCCGCCCCCAACCGCCGGAGGCGACGCTCCCGCCTGCGACGGAGGGACCGTGGACTCGTATCAACCAGAAGGCGCTTCCCTCCGCCGGAGACCAGGAAGACATTGCTTCGGCCGGCTGAAACGCGGGAGATCCGGGTTTTCTTTCCGGCCGTCCATGTTTTCATGATAAGAAGGGAAGGCTCACGCGCCGTTTTTTCCCGTCGGGGCGAGATAAGGGCAGGCCCGGCCCTCGGCCGCGTAGGCGCAGTCCCCGGCGCAGGGCTCCATGTGGACGACGATTTCGCTTTCGGGGATGGAGACGGCCAAGTCGTTTTTCAGATCCGCGGCGTGGGCATGGGCTTTTTTCACCGAAAGATCGGCCGGCAGGATCAGGGTCAGGTCGACGAACTGCCTCCGGCCCGCCGTCCGCGTCCGGATATTCGCGAAATCGCAGTAAACGCCGAAATGGCGGGCCAGGGCTTTCATGATGTCCATCTGCCCGGCTTCCTCGATGGACGCGTCCAGCAGCTTCATGAACGCTTCCCGTAAAAGCCGGACGGACGGCACGGCGATAAGAAGGCTGACGATCAGAGTGGCGGACGGGTCGACGTAGCGGGCGGCGGCGGCGAGACCGGCCTTCCTCAGGAGGATGACGAGAACAAACGACAGGGCGACGGAGGCCGAGATGAATCCCTCGAGGCGGAAATGCAGTCCCTCGGCCCGCAGGGCCGGCGAGGCGTACTTTCTTCCCAGCCGCAGGATGAACCCCGAACCCCAAAAATTGATCGCCATGCCGAGGAGGGAAGCCGTCAGCCCGATCGCCGGGTAGCGGACCTCCCCGCCCGGCCGGACCAGGTGCATGACGGCCATGAAGGACATGGAGAGGGACAAGCCGATGAGGATGACCCCCTCGACGGCTTCCGTGACATTTTCGATCTTTCCGTAGCCGTAATTGTGGAACGTGTCGGCCGGCTTGGCCGACATCCGGATGGCGTAATAAAGAAACAGGGAAACGCCGAGGGAGACAAACGAGATGCCCAAATCGGCCGCGACCGCCAGGGAATTGACGATGAAAAAACTCGCGGCCTTGATGAGGGCCAGGGCGATATTGGAAAACAGGCTCGCCTTGACCGCGAGCATCAGGCCTCTGGTTTCATTCGGATTCATGTGTTTCGGAGAGAGATGATATTCACGGCGGCCCGGTCTGTCAACGAACGCGCCTTGAGAGGGTTTGCGGAATCAAACCCAGGAAATTCGCCAGGAGCCGGCGCCCGGGATCCCCCGACCGCTCCGGATGAAACTGCACCCCGTAGAGGGGAAGATCGCGGCGCCGGACGGCCTCGACCAAGCCGGAGCCGCCGACGGCCAGAACGCGGAACTCTTTCTCGAGGGCTTCGTCGCGGGCGACGATCTCCTCGTGGCTTTCGCTCATCGGAAAAGACGCGGGAAATCCGGCAAAAAGCGCATCGGGCGCCTCGAGATGGATGGTCTCGTCGCCCCGATGCGTCGCCGCATCCTTCCCGACCGAGCCTCCGAAGGCGCGGACCAGGGCTTGATGGCCGTAGCAGATGCCGAGAAGCGGCCGCCGGTTGGTCCGAAGGAAATCGATCAATCCGGCTTCGATCTGTCCCCGGCCGACCATTTGGCGCGACCCGGAAACGATCAGGCCGTCGTCATCCCCGCCGGCGAGCGGTTCGTGGTCGAACTTCGCAAGAATTTCGAGCTTCAGGCCCAAGTCTCTCGCCCCGGCCTGGATCCATTCCCGGTAGGGCTCGATCTTCTTTTCCGCGTTTTCCCGGTAACAGTTGATCAGCAGCAGCCGCGCCGTCATCGGGCGGCCCTTGCCTCCGGACCGCCCGCGGGCCCGGTCCGGGGATTAAAGCGATCCCGCATCGCCTGTTTCCTCGCCCCGGCCCTTCGTCGGATCGCAGAGGAAGCCGAGGGCCGTCTCCCGATCGCCGTCCATGATCACCCGCAGCTCCCGGCCGTCGGCCGTCTCAGGCACGTCGATCACCCGAAGCACCGGGGTCAGGTACGCGTATTCCGGCAGGTAGCGGGTCAGGACATTCGGTGATTTGCGGAAAAAGTCCCAGGCGAAAATCACATCCCGGTCGTCGGGATAGAGAGCCAAATAGCGGATCCGGGCCTCGACCAAGTCTTGGAAGAAGTGCGTTCCGAAGGACAATTCGGGCACGTATTCGCCGACCTTCCGGGCGATTTCAACCAGCATGGCCGAATTATTGATGTCCGAATAGGCGACCCGCACGCCCAGCCGGATATCCCCCCGGCTGCCCCACCGGCCCGGCCCCATCAGGATGAAGGATTTCCGGGGCAGGAAGGAATTGAGCCGGGAAACCGCGTCGCCGACGGCTCCCATGTCGGCCAGGGAGGCGATCCGGCCGTATCCCTCGGGATCGACGTAGACGATCGTCCGAATGCCCCGGACATCGGCGTTGGTGATGTATTTCCTGGCCGAAAACAGCTTGCCTTCGTCGGGGATCATGGCCGGGATGGCGATCGCTTCCTCGTCGTCCAGACGGCTCTGCGGCCGGCACTGGAGGATGTAGAGATCCCGGCCGTCATGGGCGAACTCGACGTCCATCGGGATCCCGAAGATCTCCTTCAGGACGCGCATGATTTCCCGCATTTGGAGAAGGAACGGCGTCCCGGTCAAAAGACCATCGAACGTGGCGACGACGGAATCCTGGTCAGGCTGGTCCAAGACCCGGTTGGCCCGGCGGACGGACTGGCCGTCCCAGACCGAAAAGAGGCGGTCCCAGATGGGGAAATCCGCGCCGATTTCCTTGAGGAGCTCCTCGATCGCATGCGTCTCGAAGCGGCGGGTTTCCAGGTTGATGACGTCGATCGCCTTCTGGGAATAATGAATCACCTGGTCGGGCATGACGTTGACCCGGATGCCCGGCTGGCCGGGGCTGACCAGCAGGGGGTAATCATTGCCGACCCGGTCGACGGCCCGGGTTCCCAGACCGGTAACCAACCGCAGCACGCCGTCCTCCCGCTTGATCCGGGGCGACCAGCGGAACTCGTTGTTGTTGAAGGCCACGCCGGAGAACGCCGGGAAGAAATACTTTCCGACCCGCGTCCCCACGACCTGCTGGATGAGGACGCCCATTTCCTCGTAGTAATCCAGCAGGCCCCGCTCCGCCCGGTATTCGATCGCGTCGGGGTTGAAAATGGAGGCATAGACCTCGGCCACGGCGTCGGTCAGGGCGTCCAGCCGCTCCTCCTTCGTCCCCGTGTTGGCCAGAAAAAGGCTCCGGTACTTGCCGGAGAACGCCGATCCCCGGCTGTCCTCGAGCAAGCTGGAGGACCGGACGATCAGCGGATCCCCGCCGGCGTCGTCGAGAATGAGCTTGAGCTGGGCGAGCATGTCGGGCGAAAAGAAAGACTGCTTGCAGACCTGGACCAGGTAGGGGTAGTTGTGGCGGATCTCCTCGATCGGACGGAACTTGAAGCTCTGGAAATCCTCCAAGTAGTTATAATGGATGAAATCCATCACCCCGTCGGACGTGATGAACCAGGACTCCGGGATCTTGATCGTCCCGACGGCCGGGTCGGACTGGGCTTTCTGGCGGAGGATATGCTCGGCCAGGATCATGCCCGCGGATTTCCCCCCCAGCTTCCCGGTGCCCGAGGTCGGGCCGAAAACGCGGGGCAGCAGCCGTCCGAAATCGTGGATGGTCATGAAATCGCGGGCGATCCGGATGAAGGGAAGACGCTCGCTGAGGAAGCGGCGGATGAGGGCGATCCGGGCTTGGAGGTCGTCGGCCGGAGAGAGGGACTGTTCGGCCTCGCCCGTCGAGCGGCAGAACCGGTTGAGGATCTCCTTGATCTCGACGACGGAAATCTCCCGCTTTTCCGTGGCCACCATGAAAAAGCCGAGCTTGTCCTGCCGCATCCACTGCTTGAGGAGGTCCGAAAGCTCGGCGTCCGTCAGGGCCAGGGAGGCGATCCAAAGGGCTTCCTCGAAGACCTTGCTCAGGCGTTCGACGCTTTGGACGGGCTGGGGCTGGTTTTCATCGGGTCCGGCCTCGGCCCGGGAGTAAGATTCCGGGGTCAGGTGGAACAGCAACCCTTGGACGCCGGGGATGCCCTGCCAGTGGAGATGGTTCATCAGCCGCCGGAGAACCCGCCGGTAGAGCATCGGATCGGTCTCTCTCAAGAGATCCATGATGACCCGCCATTCGGGTTTTCGTTTTCCAGGGAATTCCTCGGCCGGTCCGGCCGCGGCCGGCCGGCCGGCGCCTTCGCCCTCCTCGATCAAGCGGCCGAGCCGGCTGCCGATCAGGTCGATGAGCTTCTTCTCCTCGAGGAGGAAGGCGTTTTCCTGGGAGGAGCCGCCCGGGCCGGTGTAGCAGACTTCCAGCGCCCCGATCGTCGCCCCGCGGGCCCGGAGGGGGACGCGCTGCATCCAGGGCGTCTCGACGAATCCGGGGGTGTGAAAAACCGCCTTATGGATCTTGATCCGGGCCCGGCACCGCTCCGGGTGCTGCCAGCCGGAGGGGATGACGTCGACGATCCGCTGGAGCATCTTGTCCGAGGACAGGCCGGGCGTTTCGATGACGGTGACGATGGCCTGGAGGCACTCCAACTCCTTGACCCGCTCCCGCAGCGGGCCTTTGGGGACGTCCGACTCGCGAAGGCTCATGCCTCACCTCCCCGAAAAAAAAAGCGGCCCCGCCTTCGGGGGCGGGGCCGCGCAGCGATCTAGGAAAAACGACGGGACGCCGGAATCATACCCAGCCGCGCTTGTGGCTGGCCTCGGCGACACGCGTCACCGCGATCAAGTAAGCGGCATCGCGCATATAAATGTTCTTTTTCCGGGCCAGCTCGGAGACGGCCTTGAAGGCGACCGTCATTTTTTCGTCCAGCTTGGAGAGGACTTCATCCTGGGGCCAGAAATAATTCATGTTGCACTGCACCTGCTCGAAATAGCTGCAGGTCACGCCGCCGGCGTTGCAGAGGAAGTCGGGGATCACGAAAATGCCGCGCTTGATGATCTCGGCGTCGGCGTCGGGCGTCGTCGGGCCGTTGGCCGCCTCGGCGATGATCCGGACGCGCTTGTGGATCTTGCCGACATTGGCCGCGGTGATTTGGTTTTCCAAAGCCGCCGGCACGAGAAGGTCCGCTTCCTGCTCGATCCAGGCATCGCCCGGGAGGATCTCATAGCCGGCCTGACGGGCCTTGGCCTTGTCGATGGTTCCGAACTTGTCGGTGATGGCCACGAGCTCGTCGGGGTCGATGCCGCTTTCCCGCCGGAAGGTGTAGGACGTCTGGTCGGCTTGGTCCCAGCAGGCGACGCAGATCGGCTTGCCGCCGTATTCCTTGAAAAGCTTGACCGCGTGCTGGGCGACGTTGCCGAAGCCCTGGAAGGCGCCGACCGCTTTCTTGATGTCGATGCCGAGCTCCTTCATCGCTTCCCGGACGGTGTAGATCACGCCGAAGCCGGTGGCTTCCTTCCGTCCGAGCGAGCCGCCCATGCCGACGGGCTTGCCGGTGATGAAACCGGGGAATTTGGCCCCGCGGATGTGCTCGAACTCGTCCATCATCCAGAGCATATGCTGGCCGTGGGTCATGACATCGGGCGCCGGAATATCCTGCTCGTGGCCCATATTGAAGGCGAGCTGGCGAACCCAGCCGCGGCAGATGCCTTCCTGCTCCCGGTCGCTGAGGTTGTGCGGGTCGCAGATGACGCCGCCTTTGCCCCCGCCCAGGGGGATGTCGACGACGGCGGTTTTCCAGCTCATCCACATCGCCAGGGCCCGAACGGTGTCGACGGTCTCATGGGGGTGAAAACGGACGCCGCCCTTGCAGGGACCGCGGGCGTCGCTGTGCTGAACCCGGTATCCCCGGAAAACCTTGGTGCTCCCGTCGTCCATGCGGACAGGGATCAGGACATGGTATTCGCGCAGGGGGTTGCGGAGCAGTTCGCGGGTCGCCTGGTCCAGGCCGAGCTTATCGGCCGCCGCGTCGAATTGTTTCTGAGCCATCTCGAAAGCGTTGAAGGGTTTCTCCATCGGGTCTCCTCCTATGATGATGAAAGTGAGATGATGACGGTCTTTCCCCCCGATGTTCGGTTCTCGTCAAGGCGAAATTTTCCGTTTCAGGGAGTCACTTATTCTAGCTTTTCAAGGAGGATAAGTCAAATCGCGCCGAAGCCGGGAAAGCCCCCGTTGAAGCCCAAAAAGCGGCCGAGGCAGGCGAAATGCCAGGTCGTCAAACCGCCGGCGGAAGGGAATCGCGGGGGCCGGCCTTTGGCGACATTCCCCTGGGGCGGACCTGTCCTATTTTCGCCAAATCCAGATCGTCGTTTTGAGTCCGAAAAAGAAATCCGTCGCCCAAACAAAAAGCCGATCACCCGCGGACGGGGATTCCTTAAATCCGGCGGGAACGCCGCCGGCCTCGCGAATCTCGACAAAGAGCGTTTCCCGTTTGCGGGGAAAGGCAGGATCAATCCGCGATCCAACGAGCCGCCGGCCTTCTTGTATCCGCCGGATTCCTTTGGTATAAATTTTTATGGATATGATCCCCGGAGGGAAGATGAGCCGCCGCCGTCCTGATCCCGGCGGCCTCGGCCGAGTTAAGGACGGCGGTCAGCGAAAGCCCCAATGACGAATCATTCAAAAGGCTCCAGGAGACGACCGATGAAGAAATCCGTCTCCCCCAAGGTCGACGTTTCGCCCTATGTCGGTTTCTGCGGCGGCGTCAACCGGACCCTTAAGATCATTGAACAGCTCCGGCTCGAGCGGCGGGGGAAAGACATCTATCTCCTGGGCAAGGTCGTCCACAACGAAATCGTCCTCAACCGGCTGAAACGCCGCGGGTTCAAGACCATCGACGACCACCGCCTGGCCGGGGACGGCCTGTTGATCATCCAGAGTCACGGGATTCCGGCCTCCCGTTTGAAGGAAATCAAGGCCTCAGGCATCGCTTTCGTCGACACCACCTGCCCCATGGTCAAGGATATCCAAGCCCGGGCCCGGCGGCTGGCCGGCGAAGGCCGCCGCGTCATTATCATCGGCGACCGCCGGCATGAAGAAGTCCAGGGGATCGCCGGGCAAGTCGAAAACGCCCTCATCCTGGGATCGCCGGAGGAAGCCGGCCGGGGGTTTTTTCAGGGCGTCGACCGGGCCGGGGTGGTCGTCCAGTCGACGTTCATCCGGGCCGAGGCCGACGCCATCCTCAGGAAAATCCGCCGTTTCGTCCCCGATGTCCGGTTTGAAAACACGATCTGCAAGCCGACCTCAGACCGCCAGCGGGATGCCGGCGTCCAGGCCGCCCGCTATGACGGCGTCATCGTCATCGGCTCCCCGGCCAGCGCCAACACCCGCAACCTGATGTCGATCGCCGGCGCGCGGAACCGGCGGACCCGCCTGGTCAGCCGGCCGGAGGACGTCGACGGTCTTCCGCTCGGACAAGGCCGGAAGTTCTATGTTCTGTCGGGGGCCAGCACGCCGATGGACGTCATCGACCGGACCGTCGCCCGGCTCCGGCGACGCTTGGAGAGGGAGAGAAAAAGCCGATGACCGGATCAAAATTGGATCGCGATTTCGATAAGAGCCGGAAGCGGATCGAGCGATGCCTCTCGCGCTATTTCGACGGTCGGGCGGCCGGCTTGGCCGCGGTCAACGCCTGGGGCGCTGATTTCACCCGGCGCATCCGGCCGTTCGTCCTCGGCGGGAAAATGATCCGCGGCGGCCTGATCCTGATCGCCCATGACCGGCTCGGCGGAAAAGCCGGCCCGGACGCGGTTAAGGCGGCCGCGGCCATGGAGCTTTTCCACTCGGCCTTCCTCATCCATGACGACATCATGGACGATGATCCGCTCCGCCGCGGAAAGCCGAGCATCCATGTCCAATACGCGGCCCAGGCCCGGCGGAAGGGCGTAAACGACGCCCCGGGCTTCGGCCGGGCGGCCGCCCTGTGCGCCGGCGACGTGCTGATTTTCATGGGCCTGGAGATCCTCGCCTCTCTGGCCGCTCCCGCCCCGGATAAAGCCCGGGTTCTCTCGCTGTTCGGCCGCGAGCTGGCCCATGTCGGTCCGGCCCAGGTCCAGGACGTCTATTCCGGCCGGATCCGCCGGCCCGTATCCCGAGCCGGCATCTACCGCCTCTATGCCTTCAAGACCGCCCGGTACACCTATTCGCTGCCGCTCGCGGCCGGAGCCCTCTTGGCCGGCGCCGGACAGAGCGCGATCCGGGGTCTCGAAGACATCGGCCTCGATTTGGGGCTCGTTTTCCAGATCAAGGACGACGAGATCGGTATGTTCGGCAGCCCCTCCGCCACGGGAAAACCCGTCGGGTCCGACGTGGGGGAAGGAAAAAAGACCCTTTATTATCTTTATTTAAGCCGGGCCCGCGGGCCTCGGGCCGCCGCCCTGTTCGGAAAGCGCCGTCCCGCGGCCGGGGATATCTCCCGTCTCAACGCCCTTCTCCGGACCGAAAAGATCCCGGAGCGGATCGAGGCGGATGTCCGCCGGATCGCTGGACGCTGCGCCCGGCGGATCCGGGGGGCCGCGCTTCCTCCGCCGATGAAAACCGCCCTCTCGGAGCTGCTCGCCTCGAGCCTCGGGCGGAAAGTTTGAACCGGGCGGCGCTCGCTCCGCCGAAGCCGCGGCGGTCCCGAGGAGGAGCGCGTGACGGCGGGAAGCCGGCCTGTTATCATACTCGCCGGAGGGAACATCCCATGAAGAAAACGACGTACGTCTGCCCCACTTGCGGGGCCAAGACCTCGGCCCCGACCTCGGCGTCCGTTCCAACCTGCTGCGGATCGGCCATGACGCCCGAGCCCCTTCCCGTCTGCACGGTCCCCGTTTCCGCCGAATCGGCCCGAACGAGCGACGAGGACGCTCCCTGCGCCGACGGAGCCACGCCGCGCAAATCATAATTCATGGACATCCGCCGTTGAAGACGGGTGTTCACGCGCCCGGAAGGCCGCCGCGGACCCCGCCGACGATCTCCGGGACGTCCTCGGTCGCGGCCGGGCCCTTCATCAGACAATCATTCCGGGCCATTGCCCGCGGCTCGGACGACCGCCGGACAGCGATGTCGCCCGGTTGAGCCGGCGATCCGGCAGTTGCGGCCGCCTGATCATGTCCTGCCCCCGCGTTCCCATCCAAGGAAGCGGGCGCCCTTCACCCGGCGGCCGGGTATAGAATAGGACATTTTCATGTTGCCTTGACAATCCGGCGATCCGGCTTGGCGAAGCCGGCCGAATGCAGTATGCTTGCCGCATGCGCGCGCCCGTTGATATCGCCGTTGTCGGCGGGGGGGCTTCCGGCTTGACGGCGGCGATCGCCGCCTCCCGGGAAGGCCGCTCGGTCGCGATCCTCGACCGGATGCCCCGCCTCGGAAAAAAGATCTTGATCACGGGCGGAGGACGGTGCAACCTCGGCAATAAACGCCTGGACCCGGGCCTCTTTCACTCGACGAACCCCGGCCTCGTCTCATCCGTCCTCGCCCGTTTCGGAACCCGGGAGATCGTTTCTTTTTTCGAAGGGCTCGGCCTCCGGATCGAGTCCGACGGGGATCGCCTCTACCCGGCGACCAACCAGTCCGCCTCGGTGGTCAAGGTCCTGGAAATGGAAATCCGCCGCCGGGGGGTGAGCGTCATCCCCGGATTCGAGGCGGTTTCCATCGCCCGGCGCGCAGAGGCTTCGCGCGCGGCCGCGTCCGACGGCCGGACGATCGAGGCCCGGGCGTTTATCCTGGCCGGAGGAGGCCGGTCCTATCCCGCCCTCGGGGCCGACGGCAGCGCCTATGCCCTGGCCCGGGCCGCCGGGCACCGCCTGGTCGAGCCCGTTCCCAGTTGCGTCCCCCTGCTCGTCCGGGACCCCTGGTGCCACTTTCTCCAAGGCCAGAGAGTCCGGGCCCAAGCGGAAGCCTGGATCGACGGGCGGCGGGCGGCCGAGGCGCTCGGGGACGTCCTTTTCACCGCCTACGGCCTTTCCGGAACGGCCGTTCTCGACGTCAGCACGGACATTTCAATCGCTCTTCATCGGGGGAAAAAGGCCCGAGCCGAAGTCGTCCTGGACTTGCTCCCGGACATGAGCGCCGAAGCCCTGTCCGCCGAGCTCGCCCGCCGCTTGGAGGGCGGGTGGGGAGCGGCGGATCTCGTTTCCGGCCTCCTGCCGGAAAAATTCGGCCGGACCATCGCCGGCTTGATCCCCGGCGGCCCCCCCCGTCCGGCCCGAACGGCGGCCGCTCTCGCCGCGGTCCTTAAAGGCAAGCGGTTCGCCGTTCAGGGAACCCGGGGCTGGAACGAAGCCGAATTCACGAGCGGCGGAGTGGACGCGGGGGAAATCGACCGGGAGAGGCTGTCCTCGAAAATAACGCCCGGGCTCTATTTCGCCGGGGAAATTCTCGACGTCCAGGGGCCGCGCGGAGGATTCAATCTCTCCTGGGCTTGGGCCTCGGGAATGTCGGCCGGCCTGGCGGCCGCCCGGGAAATCGGTTGAAAGAAGGGGAGAATCCGGCTCAGGCTTTTCCCAGGACCATGGCCAGCAGGGCCATGCGGACGTAGAGGCCGTATTCCATCTGGCGGAAATAGGCCGCCCGCGGATCGTCGTCGAAGTCCAGGCTGATCTCGGTGACGCGCGGCAGGGGATGAAGGACGATCATGGTTTTGCCGGCCGCTTTCATCACCGCCGGATTGACGACAAAGACGTTTTTGACTTTTTCATAAGCCTGGGGATCCTCGAACCGCTCTCTTTGGACGCGGGTGACGTAGAGAACGTCGGTTTCGGGCAGAACCTTGTCCAGGGTGGAGTGTTCGGATTGGGGAAGCCCCTTGGCCGCCACCTCTTCCATGACGTCGGGCGGCATGCGGAGGATGTCGGGGGAAACATAATTCAGCTTGATCCCGTTGAACTGAGTCAGGAGCCGGGCCAGGGAATGGACCGTCCGCCCGTATTTCAAGTCCCCGAGCATCGTCACGTTGAGGTTGTCCAGACGCCCCAGCTCCTCGCGGATCGTGAATGTGTCCAGAAGGGCTTGGGTCGGGTGTTCTCCCGCTCCGTCACCGGCGTTGATGACCGGCTTGCCGGCGTACTTGGCAGCCAGGGCGGCCGCGCCGATCTCGGGATGCCGCAGGACGATCACGTCGGCATAACAGCCCAGGGTCCGGACCGTGTCCGGCAGGCTCTCTCCCTTGGCCACCGACGAGAATTTCACCTCGCTGATGGGGATAACGGCCCCGCCCAAGCGCTCCATGGCGGCCATGAACGACGAGGAGGTTCGGGTGGATGGCTCATAAAACAGGTTGGCCAGAATTTTCCCTTTCAGCAGGTTGAACGTGCCGACCCGCTCGACCATCGTCCTCATCTCGTGGGCGACACTGAAGATATATTCCAGGTCGTTGCGGCAGAACTGCTTGACGGAGAGGATATTCTTCCCGTACCAGGGGGCGGTCTGTTGATCCCCGAACGGAAGGTGGGGATTCTTCGGCTTGCTGGGCATGACGGCTCCTTGCTCGCGCTTCACAATAGCGCGGAACCCGGGTGCATGTCAAAGGAAAAACGAAGGCCGCGGGCGGCCCGGCCCGATGACGGGATCGGCGCGGCCGAGAGAGGCATCCGAATGAAACCGAGACGTCCTCCGGCCCGGGCGGGCCGAGAGGACGTGAGAAGAGACGGGAAATGCGGGAACGGTTGAGGGCGTCATTCCCGGGGGATGATGGGATCGGTATCTTCCTCCGGGCCGGGCTGCTCCGCCGCGGTTTCGGCCGAAGCGTCCTGCTCCTCGGCGGTTCCTTCGGATTTCGCCGCCATCCGGCGCCGCCGTTTCTCTTCCCGCTTGCGCAGGCGGTCGAGCTCCTTGCTTCGTTTGGCGCTTTTATAAGCGCGGCTGCTTTTCGCCATTACTCCTCCTTTCCGCCGGTCTCGGAAGACGCGCCCGGCGGCAAATAAAAAAAAGGGCGGTTCCCAAGAACCGCCCTTCGTTGTCTTAGGGACATCCGGCCCGGGGCCCGGGCCGGAACGACATCGACAAAACCGGAATCAGAAGCGCCGGCCGCCGCCGAAGCCGCCGCGTCCGCCGCCGCCCGTCCGGGGGCGATCAGTCCGGGGCTTCGCCTCGTTGACCGTCATCGTCCGGCCTTTGAGGTCCTTGCCGTTCAGGGCGGCAATGGCCTTCTCGGCCTCTTCCTTGGTCGGCATCTCAACAAAGCCGAAGCCGCGGGATTCACCCGAGAACTTGTCCTTGATGATCGACGCGGTCGCGACCTGGCCGTAAGCGGCGAACGCTTCGCGCAGATCGGTTTCGCTTACACTGAAAGAAAGGTTGCCAACATAGATATTCATACTCGTCTCCTTTGACGAGGGCTCCGTCCGGGCGGCACTCCGGACGTCCCTTGGATTTGTTCGAATAAAGGAGAGGAGTATACAGCCGAACAGGGCCCGTGCCCCTTCCTTTTTTCGACGCTAATATCATAAACAGAAAAAAAATAAAAGCAAGCGAAATTTTTAGCCCGAAACAGATCTTTTCGCCGGCCGCTCACCGACCGGCGCAGGACTTCGTTTTGCCGGCTTTCGCCGACGCAGCCGTGACCGCGGCGATGACCGCCGCTCCCAATCCCGATCCGTCCCGCATCGGGGCGAGAGCGATGCGGCCCGCCCGGCCCCCGAACAGCTCCCGGAGCGTTTCCTCCATCCGGGCTTTGAATCCGGGATATTTATGGAAAATGCTCCCGTCGACGGCGATCGTGTGTTTCGCCTCCAACGCCGGATCGTTTTTCGTAACCGTCGCCCCCAGCGTCGCGGCCGCCAGCCGCGCCGCCCGGCCGGAGACGGCCCGAACGACATCCCGCAAAAGCCGGGCGTCCCCGGCGGCCGCCGGACGGGCTCCCCAATCCAAAAGAAGTTCCCGGACGCCGGCGGCCGAAGCCGAATCGTCCTTTTCGATCTCCGAGAGGCGCTCGCTTCCAAACGCCTCCCGCCGGGAGAAGATTTCCGGCAGCCGCCCGCCGAACAACCGGCCGCGGCCGCACAGCTCGACAACGGCCAGACGGGCCAGCTCGCCGAGGTATTTTCCGGATACCATTTTTTCCTCCGCCTGAAGCCCGGGGTTCGTCGAGGAGCGGTCCAAGAGGACGTCGAAGCGGTTGCGGGGCAGGGCGGCGTTGAAATTCCCGGATTCCATGTTGATGATCATGTGATCCCGGCCGTGCGGGCCGACGGGCTTGCGGATCTCCGAGGTCCGCTCGCGGTAGCAAATGTTCGTTCCAGTCCCGAGAATGCATCCGGCATCGCAATCCGGATCGAGGTAGGCCCGGGCCATCAACGTCCCGGTCGTATCGTTGTTCAGGGATACGACCCGGACGCCGGAGATCCTTTCCGCGGCCAAGGCCCGGTTGAGCAGGCCGGCGACGTCGCGGCCGACGACGCCTTCGGCCGTCCAGCCTTTGGTCCAGGCGATCAGCTCGCCGCCGGCAATCGACGCTTGGCGGAGGGGGAAGGAAAAGGTGAAGCCCAGGGGGAGCCGGCCGGAGAGTTTCCGCTCCCGGAGAAACCGGCCGATGAACCGGGCCAGCGTCCCGAAGAGGACGGCGCCGTCGGCCGTCACCTTGTCCCGGCTCAACACAAACCGGTTCTCGGCGCAGACGGGGAGACGTCCGTCTCCCGGAAGATCCACCTGAAGAACGCGGACATTGGTTCCGCCGAGGTCCAGGGCCAGGAACGTCCCCCGCTCGCGGCCCGTGGGGCGGTCGACATAAGCCGGAAGCATCCGCAGGGAGGACGGCTTGCCGTTCAAGCCCCGGCGCATCTCGCCGCGAAAGGCCTCCATCAAGATCCGCAGCCGGGCCGTCGACACGGCGAACGCCCGGCGCATCCGGGCTCCTTCCTCCATCCGCCTTGTCGAAGACATCACGCCGCCTATTATATGCGCCGCCGCCCGGCCGCGCCAGCCGTCGGACAGGAAATTTCATCCGAGGGTTGATATTCATTTCGATGTAGGGTATATTTTCCGCCGTCTTTTAATTCATCCAGTGAAAGGAAGGACCATGCCGAAGAAACCGATGACCAAAAGCCAAATCGTCGCCCACTTCGCCGAGAAGTTCGAGATGCCCCGGAAAGCCGCGGGCGAATTCCTCGAGGAACTCGTCGATCTGGCCATCGCCGAAACCAAGAAAGCCGGCAGTTTCACGCTTCCCGGGCTCGGCAAGCTCGTCCTGGTGAAGCGCAACGCCCGCGTCGGCCGCAATCCGGCCACCGGCGCGACGATCAACATCCCGGCCAAGACCGTCGTGAAAATGCGGATCGCCAAGACGGCCAAGGACGCGATCGTCCCCCCGAAACAGTAACCACGGCCGCCTCCTGAGGATTGTTCCGGGCGCACGTTGACCGGCGTCCGGAAGCCCCGTTCCGCCGTTCGGCCCATCGAAGAAGCTGGACGGCGAGACGGGGCTTTTTTTTCCCAAGCCGCGAGAACTCTGTGGCGCCGGCCGGCTGAACATGGTAAAATCTTTCGGCATGTTCAAGGCCTCCGATCTCAAAAAAAACAACGTCGTTAAAATCGAGGGCGACCCCTGCCTCGTCGAAACCGTCAACATCCAGAAGCCGAGCGCCCGGGGGGCCGCGACCCTCTATAAGTTCCGCTTCCGCAACGCCCGGACCAAGCGGAAAGCCGATATCACCGTCCGCGGAGACGACCTTTTCGACGAGGCCGATCTGGAACGCCGGCCCGTCCAAGTCCTCTACGGCGACGCCTCGAGCTTCTCTTTCATGGACTTGGAGGATTTCAGCCAATTCACCCTGGCCAAGGAAGAGATCGAGGACGAGTGGCCTTACCTCACGGAGGGGCTGGAAGGCGTCTTGGCCTTGTCCTCCGAAGGCCGGATCCTGGGGCTCGAGCTCCCCACGCTTGTCACCCTTCCGATCGTCGAGACCCGCCCCTCGGTCAAGGGCGGCTCGGTGACGGCCCGGACGAAACCGGCCGTCCTGTCGACGGGCATCGCCGTCCAAGTGCCCGAGTATCTTGAAACCGGCGATTTGATCCGCGTGGACACGCGCACGGGTCTCTACGCCTCCAAAGCCTGATGTTCAAACCGGAAGAAATCATATTCGCGCCCACGGCCGACTGTAATCTCGCTTGCCCCCATTGCCGGGTCACCCGGATCCCCGACCGCCTGGAAGCGCGCGACGCCGTCGCCTTCATGAAATCGTGCCGGGCCGCCGGCCTGGAGCGCGTCGGTTTCAGCGGCGGCGAGCCTTTCCTCCGTCCGGATTTCCTCAACGAAGTCTCGCGGGCGGCCGTCGAGATGGACATGCTCTTCGGGCGGTTGATGACCAACGGCGTCTGGTTCGACTCGCCCGATCATCTCCGCCGGACTCTGACCGGGCTGCGGGAAGCCGGGTTCGACGGGAAATTCGGAGTCAGCATCGACGCTTACCATGACCAGGACATCCGGGATCTGACGCTCTTTTTCGAGACCGTCTTCTCCGTCTGGGGCCGGCGGGATTGCTGTGAAATCGTCACGGTCATCCCCCCCGACGGAGCCGAGCCTCGGGAGATCTTCGAAAGACTGGCCGAACGGTTCGACGGACGGCTGATCATCGACGAGGGAATCCCCTATTCGATCGTCAACGACGCGTTCATGAATCCCCGGGAGACGGCAGACGGCCCGTTTGAGGCCCTGGCGATCGACATCATCCGGGTCCCCTATTCGGCCCCGGCCGAGGAAAACGCCTGGACCGCGGAACACTGGTTCGAAGACGACTTCTGCCGGGGACCCGGAAACGTTTTTTACGTCCATCCGGACGGGGCGGTCGCCGTCTGCTGCGGATTCGCCAATGAAAACGGCGGCTTGATCATCGGCCGCATCCCGGCCGACGGTTACCGGCAGCTTCTCCGCCGGGCTCAGGCCAGCCCGGTCGTCCGCGCTTGCTTCGACACCGGCTTGGCGGCCGTCCGGGAGCTTCTCGAAGCCCAGGGATCAACGTTCCCGGGCAAAACGGAAGACCGCTGCTTTTTCTGCGATTATCTGGCGAAACACGATTTTCCGATTCCGAAACAACGGAATCGTTAGACCCGGCGGACGACGGCCGCGCCCAGGATCGTCGCCTCCACCAGCTTGAGGAGCGCCTGCCGGTCGAGCTCCGGGGCGGACGGCCAGGACGCGGCGGCCAGAACATCCGGAACCGACGGGGGAAGAAGGCGCGGGGGGACGATCAGGGGTTTGACCGGGGGGGCGGAGACGCCCTTGAGGGGGATGCGGTAGGACCGGCCGGCCCGGATCATCGACGACGACAAGCCGTTGGCCTGCTGGATCGCCCGGACGGACGTTCCATACCGCCGGGCGAGATGGCCGAGCGTCTCTCCGTCCCGGACGACATGGCGGACCGTGAAAACCGGCGGCTTGATCTTTTTCGCCTGGACCAGCATCGGGTAGACGCGCCGGCCCAGCTCCTGGGCGACCGGATTGTAAAAACGGACATGATAATGGGTCCGGTGTCCGCGGGCGTAGCGGATGACGGCCGAGGACGATCCCTTTCGATAGCGGAAAACGCGGTCGAGCCAGGCCTTATCCTCGCCGATGGCGGCGGCATATCCGCAGAGGAGCTTTTGGATCCCCGTGTCGAGAAAAATCACTTCCACGTCCGTGCAGGTGAGGATGGCCCGGACCAAGGCCCAATTCCGCGGCAGATCGAGCGTCGCCGCGGTTCCGACGGGAAAACCGGAAGCCGTCCCGGTTTTATGGAAAAACCCGAAATCGACGTCCCGGCCGGCTTGGTGCGAAGCATGACGCTTGAGCCGGCCTCCGTCGGGATCGCCGATGTCGCCGATGACGATCGGGGGGGTGGCGGGAAAGGCTTCGTGGACCTTGGCCACGACCGCTCGCACCGCCTCCACGGTCTCCGCCGTCGCCCAACACTCGGCCCGCGGCAGGAATTCCCAGCGCGGATCGGCCGGCAGGGGAACGCTGTTGATGACCACCGCGCTGTCCGGCGTGCCGAGCGAAAGCGAGCCCAGGGAACCGGGATTTTCCTCAACGCGCCGCCGCAGAGCGTCGTCGTCCAGCTCCAAAAGCGAGGCGGGCGAGGCCGGAGCGGAGAATAAGGGCGCGGGGGCCAGGCCTCCGGAGACCGGCGCCGGGGCGGCCGCCAGGGCCGCCTGGAAAGCCCAGCCCGCGAATAATCCAAGAAAAAACATGATCCGGCTTTACTCCGCTCATTCTACTCATCCCCCCCCTCGAGTCAAGCAAAATCGCGGATCCCCACCCTTGACAATATCAATTTATCTTGATATATTGAAAAGCGTGAAAGACGGGAAGACGTCCGATTCGCTGCGGAGCCTCAAGGCTTTGGCCGACGAAACCCGTCTGCGCTTGTTTCAGCTCGGCCGGTCGTTCGAGCTGAACGTCAACGAAATCGTCGAAACCCTGGGGATGGGCCAATCCCGCGTCTCCCGCCACCTGAAGATCCTGGCCGAGGCCGGCCTCCTGACGTCCCGCCGGGACGGAATGTGGACGTTTTACCGGACCGCGGCCGACGGCCCGGCCGCCCGGTTCGCCGCGGCGATCGGCGAAAAGGATCGGGGTATTTTCGCCCGGGACCTCGCCCGGGCCCGTAAAATTTTAGAGGATCGGAACCGGGAATCGCGGCGTTTTTTCGACGCGATCGCCGGGGATTGGGGGGAGATGAAGCGCGCCCTGATCGGGGACGCGGCCTTGGATCCCCTGCTCCTCCGGCATGTCCCGCGCGGCGAGGTCGCCGCCGATCTGGGATGCGGCAGCGGCGATCTCTTCGCCGTCCTGCGCCGGAAAGCCGGCCGGGTGATCGGGGTCGACCGGTCGCCTCGCATGCTGGAGGAAGCCCGCCGGCGCCACCTGGCCGACAGCCGCCGGGGGATCCTGGAGCTCCGGATGGGCGAGCTGGAGAGCCTGCCCCTCCGCGACGGCGAAGTCGACTGCGCCCTGATGTGCCTGGCCCTCCATCATCTTCCGGATCCCGGCCGGGGCATCGCCGAGGCCGCCCGAATCTTGAGGCCGGGGGGAGCGCTCGTCGTCGTCGAGTGGAGCGCCCACCAGGACGAAACGCTCCGCACCCGATTTCAAGACCGCTGGCTCGGCTTCGAGCCGACGACTCTCGAGGATTGGCTGACCGGATCCGGCCTGTCCGTCCGGGCAAAAACAACCCTCGCCCTCCCCACGGGCTTGAAAATCCTTCTTTTCCGGGGGCGCAAATGACCCCGGCTTCACCGCTCAAGGAGAATGCCATGAACACCGAGAAAAAAACCGTTCTTCCCCTGGACCGGTCGCTTCCCTATAAAGTGGCCGACCTGTCCCTGGCCGGCTGGGGCCGGAAGGAAATCCGCCTGGCCGAGGCGGAAATGCCCGGACTGATGGCCGTCCGGGAGAAATACGGAAGCCAAAAGCCGCTCCGGAACATGAAGGTCATGGGCAGTCTTCACATGACCGTCCAAACCGCCATGCTGATCGAGACCCTCCGGGAGCTGGGGGCGGACCTTCGCTGGGCGTCATGCAACATTTTTTCGACCCAGGATCACGCCGCGGCGGCCGTGGCCGAGGCCGGCTCGGCGGCCGTCTTCGCCTGGAAAGGCGAATCCCTGGAAGAGTACTGGTGGTGCACGGAACAGGCCCTGACCTGGCCCGACGGCTCCGGTCCGGACCTCATCGTCGACGACGGCGGCGACGCGACGCTGTTCGTCCACTGGGGGGTCAAGGGCGAAAAGGATCCCTCCCTGCTTGACCGGACTTACGACAACCGGGAACTCCAGATCGTCATCGACCGGCTGAAAGAGTCCCTCCGCCGCTCCCCCGGGCGTTGGACGGCCGCGGCCGCCCGGATCCGGGGCGTCTCGGAGGAGACAACGACCGGCGTCCACCGCCTCTATCAAATGCAAGCCGAGGGGTCCCTGCTTTTCCCGGCAATCAATGTCAACGACTCCGTGACCAAGTCCAAGTTCGACAACCTCTATGGCTGCCGGGAATCGCTGGCCGACGGGATCAAGCGGGCCACCGGGATCATGGTCGCGGGCAAGAAAGTCGTCGTCTGCGGCTATGGAGACGTCGGCAAAGGCTGCGTCCAATCCATGCGCGGCTTCGGGGCCCAGGTCATCGTCACCGAAATCGACCCGATCTGCGCCTTGCAGGCGGCCATGGAAGGCTACCCGGTCGTCCCCCTCGACGACGTGGTCTCCGAGGGGGACATCTTCATCACCGCGACCGGCTGCTGCGACGTCCTCACCGGAGCTCACATGGAGAGGATGAAGGACGAGGCGATCGTCTGCAACATCGGCCATTTCGACAGCGAAATCGACATGCATTACCTGGAAAACACGCCCGGCTGCGTCCGGGAGAACATCAAGCCCCAGGTGGACCGCTGGACGTTGAAATCGGGGCGGTCGATCATCGTCCTGGCCGAGGGCCGGCTGGTCAATCTCGGCTGCGCCCAGGGGCATCCCAGCTTCGTCATGAGCAACAGCTTCACCAACCAATGCCTGGCCCAGATCTGGCTGGCCGGGGAAAAGCCGGCTTTGGGCGTTCACACGCTGCCGAAGAAGCTGGACGAAGAGGTCGCCCGCCTCCACCTCGGGAGGATCGGCGCGCGGCTGACGAAGCTGACGGAAAAGCAAGCGGGATACTTGGGGATTCCGGTCGACGGGCCGTTCAAGCCCGATCATTACCGGTATTGAGGCAACGGGGCCGCCTCCTCAAAGGGAGAGGACACCTCCCTATTCGGATTCGGAAAAAAGGTCGGTTTCCTCCAACAGAGCCCGGGCCGCCTCGAAATCCTCATCTTTAACCATGATCCGGACCTCGCCCAGTCCGTCCGTCGTAAAAGGATAGACGGTGAGAACGTTGCGGCCCTGGAAGACGCAATCGATCCCGTTGCTTTCCAGAAAGGCCTTGATGATGTCGGCCTCGGTCAGTCCCCAAACCCGGCGGACTTCGATCAGTTTCGTCTCCTCTGCGCTCATGGGGCGGTCCTTTCGTTTCCGGCCATTCTCTCCCGCATTATCGCATATTTATCCCCGAGGCGCAGCCCCGTCCCCGGAGCAAGCGGCCCCGGATCCGCGAATCCATTGCGCTTGTCCCCCCTCTCGTGATAGTTTTGAGGGACTTCGTCCCCTCTTTAAGGAGAACGAAATGAAAAAATCCAAAACCGCCGATCCTCAACTGACGGCTGGTCCGCTCGATCTTCCCGGATTGGCCGACTACCAGGAGGGAGCGATCGTCTCCCGGACGATCATCGACAAGGACGCCGGGACGATCACCCTCTTCGCCTTCGACAAGGGCCAAAAGCTCAGCCCTCACTCAGCCCCCTTCGACGCCTTCGTTCAGATCATCGAAGGCCGGGCCCTCGTCATCATAGATAAAGAAGAGTATCCGCTCTCCGCCCCGGCGGCCATTCTCATGCCGGCGGACATCCCCCACGCCGTCCAGGCTCTCGAGCGGTTCAAGATGCTCCTGACGATGGTCAAGTCGTAGCCTCGCGTCTCGGAAAAAACACGCCGGATCCCCCCTCATCGTGACGCGGCGCCGCCGGGGGAGTTTGCCCTCATGGACTCAAGCAAGTCCATGAGGACTGGGGTTCAGCGAAGCGCCGAAGGGGGAGCTTGACTCCCCCTTGGAAGTGTCCCGCCTCTCCCGGAATTCAAGGTAAGATTCTCATGAGACGGGGCACTTGGCAGGCCGAGTGTTTCAGCCAGCTTCTCCGTCATCTCGGCCGCCCGGTCGAACGCGGCCGCGACGTAATCGTCGACGCTCTTTAGGGCTTCGGCCTTGTTTTCCGCGTATTGGGCGGAGAGAGCGGCCTCGAACGCGCGCCGGCCGTCAAGGAAAGAGCGCTCGAGAGCCTCGATTCCCTTCCGCACGGCCTCGATCTTGGCCCCGTAATCGGCCTCCACGGCTTTTTCCACGGCGAGGATGCGGGCATTGAGGAGCATCCCTCGAGCCGCCTTGAACCCGGCCGCCTCGAAATGCTGCCGGTAGAAGGACTCGTCGTCATGCGTTTGCGGTCCCAGGCCGAAGCCGGCCGGGAGGGATCCGCCGGCGCCGTACAAGGGAAGGAAGACCGTCGTATCCGGCTTTCCGAGCGTCAGCCAAAGGGAGGCCGCGAGCGGCCCCGGACGGGAGGCGTCGAGGGAGGCGATCAGGCTCGTGACCGTCGTCGCCGTGCAGATCGTCCGGAATTTCGCGCGGTTCGGGGAACCGGTCTTGTATCCGTCCGTGGCGTCGTAAGGCGTGCCTTCGTGGTGATCGCGGAGAATCGCCATCAGCCGCTCGACGGTGACTTTTTCCGCCGGTTTCACGGAAAACGGATAATCCTCGCCGATGGGCCATTCCCGGCCGGTCAGAAGCTCAAGTCCCCGCCAATGGCGAAGGGTGTTGTGGTCGGCCAGGAAGTCGGTCGAGGGACGGGTGTAGGCGTTTTTAAAATCAAACAGCCCGTCCTTCTCCGGATTATACCAGCCGTGGGCCTCGGCATAAGAAACCAGATCGGCGGAGCCTTGGAAGCGGGCGGAGTCTCCCAGGTCCACCCGGCGGATCGTCATGTGGTTGGGAAGGATCGCGACCTCGTCGTCGGGAACCCGCTGAGCGACCCAGCGGCGTCCCCGGACGGCGGCCACCAGCCAGGCCTCGTTCCCGTCGGCGACGGCATAGGTGCGCCCGGAATCCCGGTAGCCGAATTGTTCGATGAGCGCGCCGGCCAAGGCCACCGCTTCCCGGGCCGTCCGGGCCTTTTCGGCGATGATCCTCCGCAGCATGTAGCCGATGCCGCCGTCGGTCAGATCGCTCTCCGTCTCCCGGGTCGGGCAGCTGTCCGAGACGAGGACGACCCCGTGCTCGTTGACGAAGCTGTCGGAGTATTCCTGGGGGGCCACCTCGATCCAGAGGAACCCCGCCGTCCGGCCGTCCGTCCGGTAATGCGCCCCCCGGCCGAGGGCGACATTCCTCTCCCGGCCGTAGTCGTGCGGCGGAATCCGGCGGACATTGACGATGTTGTCGCCCCAATCGTCTTCGTTATGGGCCAGGAGAACCGACCCGTCGGCCGAAGCGGCCTTCCCGACAAGGATCGTGTAGCAATCGAAATGCCGTCCGTCGCGGGTCGCGGCGGACAAGGCCGGGGAAAGAAGGGCGGCGGCCAGGAGCAGGGCGTTCAGCCGGCGTGCGTTCATCGCGGTCCTCCGGGAAACGGCGGATTTTTTCAAGCGTTCCAGTCGGGGCCTATCTTATGACGCCCGGAACGTCATTTCAAGCCGCCCGGAGCCGCGATCACGATCGCGGGCTTGGGGATCAAGGACGATCCCGGCTTCCAAGAGAGGCGGCCGACGCGATCGCTTTCAATGGAAAAGACGAGTTCTTCGGCCGGCCGCTCCGCTCCCTCAACGGCTGAAGCGAAGGTAAATCGTCGGGCCTTGTCCGTCGATCTGGAGATTCCAGCCCGCGGCCCGGGCCCGATCCTGCCAGATCGCCTCGAAGATGCCCATGTAATCTCCCAAGGCGATCTGCTCCCGGAGATGGGATGTCTGCATGTAAAGAGCGAAGAATTGATGGTCGTCGAATCGGACAACCGCCTCGCGATCGGTCAGCTTTTCCAAGACGACCTTGTTTCCGTGCAGCCTCGCCTGTTCCCAGCAGAGGTAAAGGATAAAGGCCCGGGGCGCGGGAAAATAAGGAATCCAGGACGTCGCCGCCTGGACGTATTCCTTCCCGTCTCGGAGAAATCCCAGGGCGTATTCCGTCCCCTTGAGGCGGGTCATCTCGGTGAACAGCCCGACGATCTTCGTCCAATAAATTTCCTGCCGCATCCAGTTCTTCCGTTCCTCGGACAAGTCGGGGAACGCGGACGCGTCGGCCGGGAGGGACACGACTTGATCGAGCCGAAGGAAAACGCCCTCGACGAATCGATAATACCAGCGGCCCCCTTCGACGGTGAAACAAAAGACATACGTCCAAGGAGCCCGGCGCTTTTTCCCCACCTCAACGATGAACGAAACAAAGTTTTCTTGACGGACGACCTTCGGAGTGGCCCGCCATTCCGACCAATCTTCGTCCTTGGTCCAATCCAGCAGATTCGTCAACCGCGATTCCCGGGTCCGGGGATCATCCGGATGAATCCAGTCGACCGTCAGGGTTCCCGACTTGAGCAGCTGAAGGAATTCCTTCCAAATATCCATGTCGGAGGCCGGCGGAGCGGCGGCGGCCCAAGAAACGGCCAGCACCGTCAACAGAAACGCGGCTGTCAATTCCCTTTTCATCCTGTCCCTCCCATTCTATTTTTACCGCCGGCCCCGGCCCTGCGGCCGGCCCTTGTCATTATTATACTCAAAAACAAAGGAAAAACACTCATCTTCCGGTCGGAGCCCCCTCTTTCCCATCCCCCCTTTCCGCCGAGACCGCCCAGGCCGGATAAGGCGCGCCGCTTCCTTGGACCGCGTGCCAAAGGATGCGGTTGAGGGCGTCCTCCGGACAGGCATCGACCCGGGCGAAATCGAGCCGGGCCGAGTCCTCGGCGTTTCTGCGGAGGAGGGCGTCGCCGATCGACCGCGGATCAGGATTCATCTCGTCTTTTCGCTCATCCTCTCTTTCTCTTTCCGGCCATTCCGAAAAAGAACGATTTCAGCTTTGTCCCCTTTTTCCCGCAGGCTGTTCTTCGAGCCGCTCCGTCCGGACATACAGCACGCCGAGCCGGCGGATGAGAGCTTGAAATTCCTCCGCCGGGAGATCGCTCGCGATCTCGGCCGCCACCGGTTTGCCGAAAAACAGCTTTCCGTTCATTTCCTCGACGAGGCCGGTGATCCGGACAAAGGCCGAGGCCGGGGCGTCCTTCACAACCGTCGTCATCTTGCCTTCGTGGAAAATGACGGCCTCGACGGAAGGCATCCGGGAGATTTTCTTGGCGAAGTCCGCCAGCAGCCGCTTTTTCCTGTTCCGGATCCCCCGGTAGACGAAAACGCCGATGACGGCCGGGGCGATCAGGCTTCCCCAATTGAAGTTCGTGAAAAGAAGGAGGACCGCCAAAACGACGGCTCCGGCGACGATCCAGGCTCCCCTGGCCCCCAGCGGAACGGCGCTGATCGTCCGGTCAAACCAAGCCTTGAGGCGTTCGACCGGCCGAAGATCCGCCCGGCTTCCCGATTCCAGGTCGAGCTTGAACCGCTTCAGATCCGTGGCCAGGGTCCCGGCGTCCGGATAGCGGTCTTCCGGCCGTTTCCGGAGACAGCGGGAGATGATGCGGTGCACCTGCGGCGGAAGATTGCGGCGGACGACCGTCACCGGCCGGGCTTCCTCGTAGGCGATGGCGTGCATCGTGTCCAGCGGCGTGTCGCCCTTGAACGGGAGCTCGCCCGTGACCATTTCATAGAGAACGACGCCGAGGGAAAACAGGTCGCTCCGGACGTCGAGGTCCCGTCCCCGGGCTTGTTCCGGGCTCATGTAGGGAACCGTTCCCATCACCAAGCCGGGCAGGGTCCGGCCGGCGTCCTTGGTCAAGGTCCGGAGCGGATCGGACGGCGGGGCGGACGCGGCCGGAGCCGGCTCCATCAGCTTGGCCAGCCCGAAGTCGAGCAGCTTGGCGCGGCCGTCGCGGGTGACCATGATGTTATCCGACTTGATGTCCCGGTGGAGGATCCCGGTCTCGTGGGCTTTGCTCAGCCCCTCGGCCACTTGAAAAGCGATCTCCACGGAGCTCAAGAGATCCAGCTCCCGGTCGGCGATCAGTCGGCCGACGGACCGGCCGTCGATGTACTCCATGACGATGAACAGGCGGCCGTCGACCTCATCGATGTCGTAGACTTGGGCGATGGCCGGATGGCTGAGGGCGGCGGCGGCCCGGGCTTCTTGGACGAACCGGTTCCGCCGTTCGGCGCTGGCGACCAGGGCGGGACTCAGGAGCTTGACCGCCACCGGACGATTGAGCCGGGTATCCCGGCCTCGGTAAACGACGCCCATGCCCCCCTGGCCGATGAACGCCTCAATCCGGTAATGCTTGAGGTCCGATCCGGTTAAATCGGATGCGTCGGAAATCTCCTTCACGCAAAGCATCATATGTTCGGGCGGACGGCAAGTCAACCGGCGGAACGTGTCCCGGTGATGAACAGGCCCTTTTGAGAGGCTCTGCAGAATCGGCCGGGCGATCGTCTCCCCTCCAACCGCGCCCCGGCTCCCCGGAACGTTCAGGACGGCTGAGCGCGGAGAGCCGCCCCCGTTGGGTTTCCCGCCGTGGGACAGAGCGGACTCGGCCTTCTCGCCAATGGATCGGAGGCTCAGGCCGTCAAGGAAGCTCTCTTCCCGCCGCCGCCGGCGCCCCGCGAAAAGCCGGCAAAGACGATCGCCTCCGTCCGGCCGGCCGCGAAACGGCCGCCGAAACCCGGCTCCGAAGAGCCGGGCTCCGGCGGAAACGAGGCCCGGCGCGCCCGCGGGCCGCTATTTCTTGATGGGGTAGGGCGGAATCCCGGGCAGCGTGACTTCCTTGGTCTTGAGCTCCTCGAGAATAACCTCGACGGCTTTGTTCAGCTGGTCGTCGATCCCGGCGTATTCGCGGGCCGGGTCATTGTCGACGACGATGTCGGGCTCCACGCCGACGCCCTCGATGATCCACTTCCCCTCCATATTATAAGGGGCGAATTCCGGCTTGTTCAGGACGCCGCCGTCCAAGATCGGCAGGGTCCCCCGGATTCCCACGACGCCGCCCCAAGAACGCTTTCCGATCAGCTTGCCCATGCCGGCTTTTTTGAACCGATAGGGGAAGATATCGCCGTCGGAGGCGCTGAATTCGTTCAAGAGGCAGACTTTGGGTCCGACCAGGACGTCGCCGGGATCAGGCCGGGCGATCGTGTCGCGGCCCATTTCGATCATCGCCATTTCCCGCCGCAGCCGTTCGAAAACCAGAGGGGAAACGAAGCCTCCGCCGTTGCCGCGGACATCGATGATCAAAGCTTTCTTGCGAAGCTGGGGATAGTAATACTTGACGAATTCGTTCAATCCGTCCAGCCCCATGTTCGGGATGTGGACATAACCGACTTTGCCGCCGGTCGCTTTGTCAACCTTGGCGATGTTCTCCTGGACCCAGGTGTAATAGACGAGCTTCTGCTCGTCGGCGATGGGCACCACAACCGCCCGGCGGCCGCCCTTGTCCTCCGGTTTCCCGTTGACCGTGAGAGTGACTTGCCTGCCGACGGTGTTCAGAAGGGAGGCGTAGATGTCGGTCATCTCCTTGGTCGGCCGCCCGTCGACCGCCAGGATGTAATCCCCGTCCTTGACGTCGACGCCGGGCTCGGTCAGCGGAGAGCGGAGCGAGCGGTCCCAGTTCTCCCCTCGCAGGATCTTGTCGACCCGGAAATATCCCGAGGCGTCCTTGACGAGAACCGCGCCCAGCTGGCCGACCTTGACCTTGGGCAGATCGGGCATCTCGCCGCCGCCGACGTAGGTATGGCCGGCGCTGAGCTCGCCGATGAGCTCGCCGATGACATAGGTCAGGTCGGCCCGGCAGCCGGCCGCCTGGGCCAAGGGCAGGTATTTCTCTCTTAGAGCGTCCCAATCTTGCCCGTGCATGTTGGGGGCGTAAAAGAAATACTTCATCTGGCGCCAGCTCTCCAGGTAGATGTGCTCCCATTCCGCCTTGAGGTCGAGAGTCATGTCCATCCCGGAAAGATCCAGCCTGTCCTCTATTTTGACCGGCCCCTGGGGCAGGTCGATGATAGCGTAAGAACGTCCCTGGGAGACAAGCATCTTCTTCCGGTCGGCCGAGATCTCATAACCGTCGATCTGGCCCAGGTCGTTTTCCTTCCGGTCGGAGAGGCTGTAGGATTTGAAGGCCGGTCCGCCGCCCTGGCCCCGGCTGAATTTCAAGTAGAAAACCTTGTCCCCGACGGAGGCCAGGCCGCCGTAATTGGCCGCCTCGATGGGCAGCCCGATCAGGCGGTCCTTCAGTCCCTCGAGGTCGACCTTGACCGTGACGCCGGCCGGCTTTTCCGGCTCGCCCTTCTTCGGCTCGGCCGGCTTGGCCTTGGCTCCGCCCTTCGCGCTCTCCGCCTCCGCGGCCTTCTTGATTTCGACCTCGTCGCTCTTCGGGGCGAAAGGAGACGGAGTGTCGGAGGCCAGGGGCAGGACATAGATCCGGGCCATCGAGGAATAGGAATAATTGAACTCGATCTCGCTCAGTTGCGGATTGAAATCCCGGTCGGAAACAAAAAAGAGGTATTTCCCGTCGCCGCTGAACGCCGGCTCATAGCTCGAGTACCAGCCGTCCGTCACCGCGGCCGTCTTCCCGCCGTCGAGGCCGTGAAGATAAACCTTCGGCATTCCCTCGGCTTCCGGCTTGGTAAAGGCGATCCAGCGGCTGTCGGGCGACCAGGAGAACGGTCCCATCTCGCCGACCGTGGCCCGGTCGATCACGGTCACCTGCTTGGTCGCCACATCGACGTACTGGAGCCGGAACAGCTTGTCCGTCCAGGCGATCTTCTTCCCGTCCGGCGACCAGAGGAATCCGTACTTGTAGGTGTCGGCTTTGAAGGTCAGCGGCTCGGCCTCGCCGGTTCCATCCTGGGGCCGGAGGTAGATCTCGTCCTCGCCCGACGCGTCGGAAACGTAGGCGATCCACCGGCCGTCCGGCGACCACTTGGAATTCCGCTCGTGGATCCCCGACGTGTTGGTGAGGTTTCGCGTGTTTCCGTACTTGGCCGGGACGGTGAAGATCTCGCCGCGGGCGCCGAAGAGGGCCCGCTTGCCGTCGGGGGAGATTTCGTAGTTCGTGACGCGCGAGGCGACATTGGCGATCCGTCCCCGGGCCGAAACCTGGTCATCCTCGATGAAAATCGGAACCCGGGCCGCTTTTTGCGAGGCCAGGTCGAAGCGGTAGATGAATCCGCCGTTCTCGAAGACGATCGCCGTCGGGCCGAGCGACGGGAACTTGATGTCGAAATCGGCGAAGCGCGTCAAGGCCCGCGTTTCTTTGGTCTTCACGTCGTAAGCATAGAGATTCATCCGCTTGTTCTCGTCGCGGTCGGAGAGGAAGTAAATCGTCTCTCCGCTCCACATCGGGAAGATATCCCCAGCCTCGTTGGTCGAGATGTTTTCGGTCTTTTTCGTCTCGAAATCATAAACCCAGATGTCGTCGGTCATCCCGCCCCTGTACCGCTTCCAGGTCCGGAATTCGCGGAAGACGCGGTTGTAGGCCAGCTTCGAGTCGTCCGGGGAAAAGGAACAGAAGCCGCCGCGCGGCAGGGGAAGCGCGACGGGGGTGCCGCCCTCGGCCGGAACGACATAGAGCTGTCCGATGAAATCGTCCCATTCCCTCATCCGGCTGCGGAAAACGATGCTCCGGCCGTCGGGCCGCCAGCCCATAACGATGTTGTTCGGGCCCATGCGGTCGGACACGTCGTCGCGGCCGAGAGTCGCCGTATAGGTGAGGCGGCGCGGGATGCCGCCGCCCGCCGGCATGACGTAGACTTCGCGGTTTCCGTCATATTCGCCGGTGAACGCGATGGTCTTTCCATCCGGGGAAAAACGGGGGAACATCTCGTAACCCGGATGGCTTGTCAACTTGCGGGCCAAGCCCCCCTCCAGCGGAACGGTGTAAAGATCCCCGCCGGAGCTGAAGACAATCGCTTCCCCGGACGCGGCCGGGAACCGGAGGAGACGGGCTTCCGTCGTCTCGGCGAAGATGACGGACAAGGCGATGACGCTGAACAACAAAGCGAACATCCACGACTTCTTGGACATGATCTCTCCTTTGGGATATGGAAGGATACGCTCACTTTTCATTACGAATTCCCCCGGCTAAAGGTTGCGGGGACGATCGTTCTTTATCTCTTGTTTTTATCGGCGCCGAGCATCGGGACGAACCGGACCAGGGTGATTTCCTCCTCGACCGGCTTTTCCTTGACCTTGCGCACCCGGACCAGCCGCTGGACATCGGCGGCCCGGCCCAAGGGGATCACCAACCGGCCTCCTTCGGTCAGCTGGTCGAACAGGGGTTTGGGCAGGCGCCGGGCCGCGCAGGTGACGATGATGCCGTCGAACGGAGCGGCTTCCGGCCAGCCGAAAAATCCGTCGCCGGAGCGGACCTCGACGTTGGCATACCCCAGCTCGGCGAGCCGGTCGGCCGCGGTCCCGGCCAAGGAGGCGTGATACTCGATGGTATAGACCTTCGCGGCCAGGACCGAGAGAACGGCGGCCTGGTACCCCGAGCCGGTTCCGATTTCCAAGATCCGCTCGCCGCCCCTGAGCTCCAGGCACTGGGTCATCAGGGCGACGATATACGGCTGGGAGATCGTCTGGCCTTCTTCGATCGGCAGGGGAAAATCCTCGTAGGCCAGCTCCCGGGACTCCGGCGGAATGAAGAGGTGCCGCGGCACCCGGCCCATCGCCTCAAGCACGCGCTTGTCCCGGATGTCTCGGGAGGCGAGCTGCCCGGCGACCATGGCTTGGCGGCGCCGGGCGAAGACGGTGTTCTCGTCCCGGCCCGGGGCCGGCCCCCCGCCGGAAAAAAACAAGCCGGCCAAGGCCAGGAGCAACACTCCAGCCTCTGCGGTGCTCATGTTGTCATTATAATCCAAAAAGACCGGAAAAGACTTTGTTCCCGGTCGAGAGCCGCTTTTTCTCCCTTTTCCGAAAAGCCTTGTTTTCCGCAAGACTCACGTTAAATCAATCAGTTATCCAAAAAGAAAAAAAAGGAAAGAGAACGGCCCTCTTTTCGTCTAAAATATGAAGGTTGGTTTTTACCTCGCCTTCGGGCCGGATTCATCTTGGAGGTCTTAACGGATTATGAAACGCCCTACCCGCGCAGCCATCCCCCTGCTTCTGGCGGTCCTCTCCCTGCCGGCCCCGGCGGTCCAGGAAGGGGAGAATCTGAATTTGTCCTTGCCGGAATGCATCCAGAAAACCCTGAACAACAACCTCGGCCTGGCGGCCGAGGTTCTCACGCCGCAAATCGCCGAGGCCGCGGTCGCCTTGGCCGGAGAGAAATTCATCCCCTCGCTGGCCCTTTCCTACAGCCGGCAGGACAATATCTCCGCCTCGTATTCATTCCTGGACGCCGCCGGGGCGGCCGTCTCCACGCTGCAAAATGATTACTCCTCCCAATTTTCCCAGGTTCTTCCGACCGGGGGAACCCTCTCCATGAGCCTCATCGGCTATAAATCGGATACCACCCGGCAATTCCAAACCATCAACCCGCGCTTCGGCAGCACCCTCCGGTTCAATTTTTCCCAGCCTCTTCTCAAGGATTTCGGCTGGAAAATGAGCCGCCGGGAGTTCATCCTGGCCCGGAACAACCGCGACATGTCCGAATACAACCTCAGCGAGACGATGGAGGAATACGTCTACCGGGCGAAGAGCGCTTATTGGAATCTCGTGTATAGCCGGGAAAATTTGAATGTCCGGCGGCAATCCTTGAAATTGGCCCGGGAGCTGCTGGAAAAAAATAAAGCCGAGATCGAAGCCGGCACCCTGCCCCCCATCGAAATCTTGACGGCCCAAGCCGACGTCTCCACCCGGGAAGCGGATATTCTCGAGGCGGAGGCCATGGTCCGCAACAGCGAGGACCTCTTGAAAACCCTGATGAACCTCGAGGCGGAGAATCCGCGGGCCGTTTCCCTCCACATCATCCCGACCGATTCGCCGTCGGTTTCCAAGCCGGACGTGGATCTCGACCGGGCTCTCCGCGAAGCTTATGAGAACCGTCCCGATCTCCAGGCGGCCCGGGTCGGCATGGAAACGAGCCGGTTCAACCTCAGCTACGCCCGGAACCAGACGGCGCCCGATCTGCGCCTGCAGGCTTCGCTGTGGAGCCCGGGCATCTCGGGAACGCAAATCATCTATGAGAACAACAACGCCTTATCGGGCAAGATCATCGGGGTCGTCCCGGCCGGCGGCGGTCAAGCCCTGAAGGATGCCATGGATTTCAGGTACAAGAACTGGTCTCTCGGATTGAGCTTGAACATCCCCCTGAGCACGGTCTTTTCCCGGGCGTTCGTGGCCCAAGCCGACTTGGCTCTCGAGCAGGCCCAGCTCCGGATGAAAAACCAGGAACAACAGATTTTCCTTGATATCCGGACCGCCGTCCGGGCGGTCGAGACCAATTACCTCCGGATTCAGGCCTACCGGGTCGCCCGGGAAAACGCGGCCAAGAAGCTCGAGGCCGAGGAGGAGAAGCTCAAAGTCGGGCTGAGCACCAATTATTTCATCCTTCAATACCAGCGGGACCTGGCCAACGCCCTGACCATGGAACTGAAGGCCGTCGTCGATTACAATGTTTCGCTGGCCGGCCTCTACCGGGCCCAGGGCAAGGGCTTGGAGATGGAGCGCGTCCCGTTTCCCGGGGAACCCGGCGGGCCGGCGGAAAGATGACTGTGTCTCCCACGACTGATAAGCCGTCGAACGACGCCAATTCCCAAGCGAGAGTCGCCATGCCTAAACAACCGTTTTTTCAAATCCTCCGCCGGGCCAAGCTCCCGGTGAAAATCGCCCTGGCCGCCGTCCTGATCGCGGCCGGTTGGGGCGCTTACAAAGTCTTTTTCGCCAAGGGAGGCCCGCAGAACGGGCCCCGGAACGTCATGGTCGCCGTCGAAACCGCCGAGATCCGGCGCGGGCCGATCCGCGAGGTGGGCTTGTTCTCGGGCACCCTGATCCCCAAGACGAGCTTTACCGTCGCCCCTAAAATTTCGGGCCGGATCAAGCAGCTTCTGGTCGACATCGGCGATACCGTCCGGCAGGGCCAGCTGGTCGCCGTTCTCGAGGACGACGAGTATCGCCAGCAAGTCGCCCAGGCCGAAGCCGATCTCCGCGTCGCCCAGGCCAACCTGGCCGAGGCGAAAAGCTCCCTGGAGATGGTCAAGCGGGACTTGGAAAGAGCCAAGTCGCTCCACGCCAAGGGCATCCAATCGGATTCGCAGCTCGACGCCGCCCGGGCCCAGTATGAAGCCCAGGAAGCCCGGTCCAATGTCGCCCAGGCCCAGGAAGCCAACCGGACCGCGGCCCTGGAAACGGCCCGCCTCCGGCTGTCCTACACCCGGATCCAAGCCGCCTGGGAGCGCGGAAGCCCGGTCCGGTACGTCGGCGAACGGTTCGTCACCGAAGGATCGATGCTCCCGGCCAACGGCGCGATCCTTTCGATCATCGAGCTCCACCCCATCACAGCCGTGATCTTCGTCACCGACCGGGATTCCTACCGCCTCCAGCCCGGCCAGGAAACCAACATCCTGAGCACGGCGTTCCCCGACACGGCCTTTATCGGGCGGGTCGCCCGGATGTCGCCCCTGCTGAACGAAACGTCCCGGCAGGCCCGCGTCGAAATCGAGATCGAGAATCCGAACGGCCTCCTCAAGCCGGGGATGTTTATCACCGCCGAAATCGAGTACGACCGGCGGGCGGAGGCGACGATCGTCCCGCTCAGCGCGGTCGTTCAGCGCGCCGGAGCGACCGGCGTTTTTCTTGCCGACTTGAAAACGAGAAAGGCCGTCTTCGTCCCGGTGAGGACCGGGATCGTTTCCGGGGAATGGGCCGAGGTCGTCGACCCGGCCGGGCTGACCGGGCGGGTCGTCACCCTCGGCCAGCATCTCCTGGAGGACGGAGTCGGCCTCATCCTGCCGCAGGCTAACGGCGGCGGGCCGCCGGCCCCGGATCCGGCCGGCAAGCCCGACGGAGCAACGCGATGACCATTTCCGAATTCTCCATCCGGCGGCCGGTCTTCACCGTGATGATCACCCTGGTCATCGTCGTCGTCGGCTTCGTCGCCCTCAACCGGCTGCCCGTCGACCTGATGCCCGAGATCACCTATCCGACCGTCAACGTCGTCTGCTCCTACGAAAACACCGGGCCCGAGGAGATCGAGGAACTCATCACCCGGCCCATCGAGGAGGCGATGAGCGCGGTTCCGGGAGTGGAGGAGGTTTTTTCCACCTCGTCGGAAGGCAGCAGCGTCGTGCGGGTCACCTTCGACTGGGGGACGGACTTGGACGCGGCCGCCGACGACATCCGGGAGCGGCTGGACCGGGTCGTCGGGCGCCTGCCCGAGGACGTGGACCGGCCGACGCTCCGGAAATTCGATCCGGCCCAGTTCCCGATCCTCATGGTCGGCGTCCTCAGCAATCTCGACCCGATCCGAACCCGGCGCCTCATCGACGAGCAGATCGTCTACCGGCTCGAGCGCGTCCCCGGCGTCGCCTCCGTCGACGTCTGGGGCGGACGCGAGCGGGAGATTCAAGTCAACCTCCAGGCCGACAAGATCAAGGCCCTGGGAATCCCGATGGACACGATCACATCCGTCATCCGCCGGGAAAACCTCGACCTGCCCATCGGCCAGATCGAGCGGGGCAACTACGAAATTCTCCTCCGGATCCCGGGGGCGTTCACCGACCTGGATCAGATCCGGAACACCGTCGTGGCTTTCCGGAACGGCTCCCCCATCCTGCTCAAGGACATCGCCTCCATCGAGGACACCTTCCGCAAGATCACCCGGGTCGTCCGGATCAACGACAAGCCCGGCACGCGGATCGCCATCAACAAGCAGTCCGGCAAGAACACCGTCGCCGTGGCCGAGGGCATCAAGGCCGAGTTGGCCAAGATCCGGGAAGACCTGCCCCAGATCGAGCTGATCGTCGTCAGCGACAGCGCCCAGTATATCCGGCGGGCGATCAACAACGTCGGCTCCTCGGCTCTCTACGGCGGAATGCTGGCCGTCTTCGTCCTGCTGTTCTTCCTGGGCAATATCCGGAGCACCCTGGTCATCGGGGCGGCCATCCCGATTTCCATCATCGGGACGTTCGCCCTGATTTACTTCGGCGGCTTCACCTTGAACATCATGACCCTGGGCGGCCTGGCCTTGGGGGTCGGCATGATGGTCGACAACGGCATTGTCGTCCTGGAAAACATCTACCGCCTGCACGAAGGCGGCCTGCCCATCCGCCAAGCCTCCGTCCTGGGAAGCCAAGAGGTCATCTCGGCGATCATCGCCAGCACGCTGACCACCGTTTCGGTCTTCATGCCCATGGTTTTCATCCGCGGGATGTCCGGGATCATGTTCAAGCAGCTGGCTTATGTGATCAGTTTCTCCCTGATCGTCTCGCTCTTCGTCGCCCTGACCCTGGTTCCGATGCTCTGCAGCCGCTATCTCCGGGTGGAGAAAATCGAGCCGGGCTCGGCCCCGGGATTTCACGTCGCCTTCGTCCGGTCGACCCGGGGGGTCGTGGCCAAGCTGGAGAAGGCCTACCGCCGCCTCCTCGTCTACGCCCTCGATCACAAGGCCGTGATCCTGGGAACCGCCGGCGGCCTCCTCCTCGTCAGTCTGCTGCTCATCCGGGCCGTAGGCAACGAGTTCATGCCGGCGACCGACGAGGGCGAGGTCCGGGTGAGCGTCGAGATGGAAGTCGGCACGCGCCTCGGTCTCATGGACGACAAGATCAAACAAGTGTCGGCCGTCGTCCGGCGGACGGTTCCGGAAATGATCAGCCTCGAGGAAAACGCCGGCGGCGGCGGCTGGCGGAGCGGCTCGAACACGGGCAACCTCACCGTCAAGCTGATCCCGAAAAACAAGCGCTCGCGCTCCAGCGAAAGGGTCGCGGCCGACCTCCGCCGCGACCTGAGCGATATCCCGGGCGTCATCATCCGGACCCGGGCCACCGGCGGCCAGCAAGGCATGATGATGCGCGGAGGCGGCTCGATGGCCCGCCTCCAGATCGAGATCCGCGGCTATGATCTTCTCGTCGCCGAAGACTTGGCCCGCCAGGTCCAGAAGAAGGTTGAAGCCCTCCCCGGGGTGACCGACACCCGGATCAGCCGGGACCTGGGGAATCCGGAAGAGCTGTTCATCGTCGACCGCAAGGCGGCGGCCGACCAGAAGCTGTCCATCACCCAGATCGGACAGACGATCCAGACCATCCTGATGGGCACCCAGGCCACGACGTTCCGCGAGGGCGGACGCGAGTACCGGGTCCTGGTCAAGGTGAAGGACTCCGAGTTCCTGTCCATCGACGAGATCCTCGACCTGACCCTGACCAATTCCGAGGGCCGGGCCGTCAGTCTCCGCAACGTCGCCCGGGTTCAGCCCCGCCGGGGGCCGATTCGAATCGAGCGGCGGGACCGGGAACGGGTCGTCTCCGTCACGGGGGACATCGCCGGCCGGGACATGGGCTCGGTCCTGGCCGACGCCCGGCGCGCCTTGCGCACGATCCCGACGCCCTCGAATTTCGCGATCAACTTCACCGGCGACTACGAGGAACAGCAGAAGGCCTTCCGCGAACTCCTCTTGAGCATCACCCTGGCCCTCCTTCTCGTCTACATGATCATGGCCATGCTCTACGAGTCGCTCCGCGATCCGTTCATCGTCATGTTTTCCGTCCCCCTGGCGGTCATCGGCGTCGTCCTGATGCTCTGGATCACCGGGACGACCTTCAACATGCAATCTTATATCGGCTGCATCATGCTCGGCGGGATCGTCGTCAACAACGCCATCCTCCTGGTCGACTACACGAACCTGCTCCGACGCCGGGACGGGATGGGACTCCGGGAAGCGATCGTCGAGGCCGGCCATCGCCGCCTCCGGCCGATCCTGATGACGGCCGCGACGACGATCATCGCCATGATCCCCCTGGCCCTGGCCCTGGGCGAGGGCGCGGAAGCCCAAGCCCCGCTGGCCCGGGCCGTCGTCGGCGGCTTGACCAGCTCCACCCTGATCACCCTGGTCGTCGTCCCGGTCGTGTATTACCTGTTCGAACACAAGAGGGACGGAAAGAAAAAGGAAGCGCCCTAACCCAGGCGCTCCCGGAGGGAAGGGCTCCTTCCCTCCGGAACGGGCGGGTCAAAGCTGGAAGCAATAGGAAAATTTGATCAGGAAGACGTTGTCCGGGTGGGTGTCGAAAAGGCCCCCCAAGTCCCGGCCGTAATCGAACGAGCCCTCGGGAAGAAATCCCGTCCTCCCCTGCGACCAAACGACGTAGAGGGCCGAGCCGGGAGTGTATTCCCAGCGGAGAACGAGGTTGGAACGGAATTCCCGGACATTGAAGTCCGGGTTTCCGAACGTGTAATCCGCGGTTCCGTCCCCGTTCTCGTCCACCCGGTATTGCCGGGCGGACGGGTCATAGACGGCCGCCTCCCCCAGCCGGAGGAACCGCTCCCCGGCGATCGGGGACCGCGAATTCATGATCTTTTTGAAATCGCGGTAAGCGCCGGCCGAGACAAACGGCATTCCGTAATACTGGATCGTCAGGTCCGGAGTGAGGCAGTAGGTCATCCTCAAGGTCAGGGACAGCGTTTCCTGGTCGATCGTCCCGAACAGATAGCGCGGCTCCTCTCCGGCCGTCCGCGTCCCCGCGTATTGGAGGACGTTGTGGTGCCGGGAATAGGACGGAGCGAGGGAGACTTGGAAGGCGGAGCCGGGGATGACCGTCAACTGCGGGGACAGGCTCCAAGAAACCATATCGCCCGGCCCCCGGCGGCCCGCGTTTCCGAAAAAGGAGAGCTGGACCTTCCGGCGCGAATCGGTCCCGACATACCCCCAGAAGTGGTTTCCCCCCGGCCAATACAGGGACGGACCGCCGCGGAGGGCGGCCGAGGAAAGGGACGATCCCTGGGGATTGTAGCCGAAGCCGACGCTCCATTCGTTTTTCAAAGTCAGGTTGAGGTTGACGTTGCCGCCCTTGAAAATGGTCTCCCCGCCGAAGTTGAAGCCCCCCCAGCCGTTGAAGTTGACGTTGACTTGACGGAACGGCCCGAAGGGCTCCGTGATCCGGTATCCGGCCCAGATGAACGCCATGATCATGTCCGTCTGGCGGAGATAGCCGGCATCGTTGAGCTCCAGCTCGGGCGAGCGCCACGTCACGCCGGCGGCATACGTCCAGCGCCCCCCGCCCTGCTTGCCGATCTCGAAATGGCCCCCTGTCCCGGTCAAAGACGTCCGCCGGAGATCGACGCCGACGTAGCCCGCGTCCGGACGCTGGAAATAGCGGAGGGGAGAGAGCTGGGTCGCCAGGATCG
>ERZ795058.376-NODE-376-length-70241-cov-7.628216_pt1 | contig 70241 bp, 69 predicted proteins | sample MGYA00375142_ERZ795058 | MGnify/ENA primary metagenome ERZ795058 (study PRJEB30187, sample SAMN05720210) | activated sludge metagenome | isolation source: anaerobic digester from wastewater treatment plant | place: Japan | collected 2015-04-20 ... | reverse complement strand
TCGCATAAAATTAAAGCGCCTGTATCCGAACTTATAAACGTTACATGGTACTAGCCATGCACGGGCGGCAGGCCGGACTGGTCCTCAGGAGTTGAGTGTTTTTTGCTCCCGGCGTAAAGTTCGTATTCAAGCAGGCGGCACTCGATTTCACCGTTGTAAAAGGGTATCCTTCTTTTCGTGCGCAGCCCCACCTTTTTGATCATCTCCAGATTGCCGGTGAAAATATATCCACGGTAGCCCCGGTTGATACTTTTAAACCAGTTCCCGCAACCCTCGTAAAGCGATTCCAGTCGCTGCAAAGCGGAGAGAGTTGCGTCCGGGTGAACCTGATCGGCAGCTTTACGGATAATGATTTTTTGCCCCGGTCCAATTTCTTTCCTGCGTCCCGCCTGTTGTTTCTGGATTTTTAAAGGTTCCATGCGTTCGCCGTAAGGGGGATTCATCATGATGATGCCGCCTCCCGCCGATATCGGTGTTTTTTCAAACGGGCAGGTTATGAATTCAATCAGGTGGTCTACACCCGCCGTTTTGGCATTCAACCGTGCCGCATGCACTGCTGCCGCATCAATATCCGTGGCGATAATCTTTGATAATAATTGTTTTGAGGCTTTGTCACGCGCTGTTTTGCGAAACTCCTGCCAGAGTGCATAGGGGAAATCTTTTATATACATGAAACCGTAATTGTTGCGTCCCAATCCCGGGGCGCGATGGAGAGCGATCATCGCCGCTTCGATCGCCAGGGTGCCGCTGCCGCACATCGGGTTAACGAAGGGCGTCCTGCCCTGCCATCCTGTAGCCAGGATCAGGGAAGCGGCCAGGTTTTCCTGCATCGGAGCTGCAAGCGGAATCTTGCGATATCCTCTGCGTGAGAGACGATCGCCTGAAGTGTCAAGATAAACCATTGCCTGATCATTGCGCCAGTAAATGTGGACGACGGCCTTGTCTTTTTCCGGCCCCGAATCGGGGCGGATGCCGCTTTTGTCCCGGATCCGGTCGACAATCGCGTCTTTGGCCTTGACATTGGCAAAGCGTGAATCGGTGATCAGCGGATGGTCGACGGTGGAGGTGACACAAACATAGGCGTTCGGTCCGGAGTCATACAGAAGTGTCTCCCAGGGAATGGCGTTGATACGTTCATACAGCGCTCCCGGAGAAATTACCTTGAAGATTTGCAACTGATAAAGGACGCGCTGGGCCGTGCGCAAATGAAGGTTGAGCAGCATAGTATCTTCCAGGGTCCCTTCCGTTGAAACCGCCGTATCGATTTCATTTACAACCGGGAAACCGAGCGCCTCAATTTCCGACTTCAGATAGGGCGCAACCCCTTTCGGGCAGGTTATAAGGATCCTGTTTTTCTTTTTCCAGATGGACATGACAGGGCTTTAACACAGCCTGGACAACTTGGCAATCACAATAAGATTTTTTCGTGAAATGCCATCCCCGATGAAAGCGTGATGATCCGGATGGGGACTAGGCGGCATCTTTTTCTGGAGAGGTTTCCACAAACGGCGGCAGTGGACATTGCAGGGCCAGCGCAATGATCCGCAGAAGCTCTCTTTCTTCAACGGTCACTTCATGATCCGAGAAAGCGCAGTGAGCGCAGGCATCGATGACCGACTCCCGGATTTTGAAGGATGCTTCGATAAGACGGGTAAGAGCGTTGTTTACTTTTGCATAGGACGCAATTTCTTCAAAAGTAAAAACAGGCTTGTGAGCAGCCAGTTCCGGAATCCTGGCAATTCCCGCGTGAAAGGCTTCCTGGGCCTCTGCTCTGTCTGCGGCATGTCCCGTGCAGGCCAGTGCCTGCAGCAAAACGACAATATCCAGACCAACCCTGGAAAAGGAGAATATCTTGACGCTTCGAAACAGATCTTCCGATGGGTTCAGATATTTTTCGAGAATCCATAAAACGGATAATTCAAAGAGGCTTAAACACCCGTCAGTGTTTATACAGGAATGAAGAACCAGCAGGAAATTTCTTTTTTCCATGCTGGTCAGCCCTTTGAGTGCCGGCATGGCCAGTTCGATCAGAGGCAGCCGGAGATTCTGCTGAAGTCCTGATAATTGTCCCGCTATTTTTAGGATGTTGTCCGTCTGGCCCCTTACGACCATCGCCCTATCCAAAGCAGGCAATTGCGAACTGCGCAGCACGGCGTCATGATCCATTAGCAGGGCATAGATGACGCTGGCGGCTCCCTGAGGGCTTTTGACGGTTTCGATAATTTCTTCCGGTATGGAATCAAGAAATGTCCGGCTCTGCTCGATATTTTCTTTGGAAGGATTACCGACGTGATGGACTACTTCCGCAGGGAGAATGGCCAAAAGCGGCGATCCGGCCGGCACGTGGAGTGTCTTTCCCGCGTGTGACGTCCCCCAAAAGGGTGTTGAATATTGCGCTTTTACCTTTGATACGTCTTCTTCCATTTTAGGGAAGTTTCCGTCAAAGGAAGGATCCAGAAGCCGGATTCGTTCGGCAAGCGGTGGGTGTGTCGCCAGAAAGGCAAACAGTTTATGGGGATGACTTTCGCTGAAGAACAAATGGCTGGCCTGCCTGGCGCCGGGTGAGTTGATTTGAGAACCGAAAGTGGAGCCTCCGATTTTTTTCAATGCTCCTGCCAGACCCATGGGGTTGCGTGTGAATTGCACGGCGGATGCATCCGCCAGGAATTCCTTTTGCCTCGAGATGGCGCATTGCATCAGTCTCCCCATAAAAGTACCAATAGAACCAATGATCATCAGGCAGAACCCTGCAGCGATTACCGGTAGACCCATTCTTGCGCTGAAACGCCCCTTCGAGAGGATCTGCCGTCCAATGATGCCCATAAACATGATGCCGAAAAGGATACCGATGAGTTGCATGTTGAGTCTTGCGTCTCCGTTCAAAATATGACTGAACTCGTGGCCGATCACGCCCTGTAACTCTTCGCGGTTTAATTTGTTCAGTGTGCCCTTTGTGACAGCCACGGCTGAATCGGTGATTTCCAGTCCGGCCGCAAATGCATTGATATTATTTTCCGCATCCAGCACATAGACCTGCGGGACGGGAATACCTGACGCGATGGCCATTTCTTCCACAACATTTATCAGACGTTTTTCGGAGGGATCGGTTGTTACGCCACAGATTGCCCGCCCGCCCAGCATTTCAGCCACAGCGCCACCTCCCTTTTGCAGGCTGCTCATTTTAATCAGGCTGGCTGCCAGGATAAAGCAGACAATCAGCATGGCCATAAAAAGGAAAAAAGCCGGGTCGAAGAATGTAAAAGTGGAGAGCTTCTGCTGGTATCTCTGGGCTGCTTCAAAGTTGATCAGCGTGTGGGCCTGGGTGCTGATATATAAATACCAGGCAAAACGGATAGCCATGGTGGTGACTATGACGATAATGAATACCGCCATAGCGAACAGAATCAGCTGATTGCGGCAGCTTTTACGTGCATCGCGCTGTCTGGCGAAGAAATTGGTCGAACGGTTAGCAGTCATGGATTAAACCATCGCGTTGTCTTGCGAAGCCTCAGGTGAAAGACACTTTTGGCACGGATCTCTCCTCGGCTTTTTCCACGGCTTCGAGCAGGGCGGCCGTTTTAAAATTGAATGTGGAGGATATCACGTTGTCGGGGAATTGTTCCCGGCTGGTGTTGTAGGTGGTGACGGCGTCATTATAGGCCTGGCGCGCGAAGCTGATTTTGTTTTCCGTAGAGGTCAGTTCTTCCATCAGGTCGCTGATGGTTTTGTTGGCTTTTAAATCGGGGTAAGATTCCACAACCGCAATCAGTTTGGAAAGCAAACCGGAAAGAGCGCCTTCCGCCTGATTCAGGCCCGACATGGCCGTAGCGTTTCCGGGAGAAGCGGCGGCAGCCTTGCTGGCGTCAAAAGCCGTGTTTCGCGCCTTGATCACAGCCTCCAGGGTGCCGCGTTCATGCGCCAGATAACCCTTGGCGGCTTCCACCAGGTTGGGAATCAGGTCGTACCGGCGTTTTAACTGGATATCGATCTGGGTGTAGGCATTAAGATAAAGATTGCGAAGCGCAATCAGTTTATTATAGATCCCGACGAAATAAAATGCGACGACAGCGAGAATAACGACAAGAACGATAAATGGTATCATGGTTGCCCTCCTTGATTTCAGGCGCCCTGAAGCGCCGGTTAAACCGATCCAATATTGTCTGAACTGTTCAGTATCTGCTTTTCTTCGTGTCGAAGGTGATCACCAGATTGTCGCGATGAATCACTTCATCATAATCTTTGTGTCCCAGAGCGGAGTAAATCTGTGACGTTTTCAAGCCGAGAATGCGATGGATGTCGTCCGAGGAGTAATTGACAAGCCCTTTGCCCAGGAGATTGCCTTCTCTGTCAACGCAGTTGACCGGGTCGCCCGTGGTAAATTCTCCTTCCACGGCGGTAATCCCCGAAGGCAGAAGGCTCTTGCCTTTGTCCAGGATGGCCTTTTTCGCGCCGTCATCGATGATCAGCCGTCCTCTCGGCCGCAGGGTGAAGGCGATCCAGTATTTTTTGCTGTTGAGATGAGAAGCCTGCGGCAGAAACAGTGTGCCTGTTTCGTGTCCCGCCATGATGTCCGAAAGCACTTTTTTCTTTTTGCCCGGTGCGATAATGCAGGGGATGCCGATAGACGTGACTTTCCGGGCCGCCAGAATTTTGCTTTTCATGCCTCCTGTGCCGACGGAGGAGGTCTCCGACGTGGCGGCCGCCTCGATTTCATCGGTGATTTCGTGGACAAGACTGATCAGTTTTGCCTTTTTGGACAGCGACGGATTGCAGTCGTAAAGACCATCGGTTGCCGTCAGGTTGATGAATAGGTCCGCCTCGATGACGTTGGCGATCATCGCTGCAAGATTGTCATTGTCGCCGAATTTGATTTCATCGACAGCGACAGAGTCGTTTTCGTTGATGATTGGCGTTACATGCCAGTCCATCAGCGTGGAGAGGGTATTACGGATATTAAGGTATCTCTGCCGGTCGGTCAAATCCGACAGGGTCAGCAGGATCTGCGCAACATGAAGATTGTTTTTTTCAAACGCTTTGGAATAGACACGCATGAGCCTGCCCTGTCCGACAGCCGCCGCGGCCTGCTTTTCAGGGATGCTTTTGAGTTTGTCTGTAATGTTCAGGCGGTGTTTGCCCGAAGCGATGGCGCCCGATGTTACCAGAACAATCGAGAAGCCGCGACGGGTCAGATCGCACATTTCCTGTGTCAGGGCGTCAATGATTTTCAAATCCAGACCGTCTGCGCCGGTAAGAACCGCGGAGCCGATTTTGATAAGGATTTTCTTGACGGATGCGATCGTTGTAAGGCGAATATCGTTCATGGTTCATCAGGTTCAGTATGGTTTAAGAGGGTTACAATCTTTTTTAAAATGTCCTGCAAACCTTCACCCGTTGCGGCGGAAAACGGATATAGCATTATCCCTTTTTTCGCGAATTGCGCAACGGTTTTTTTGGCTTTTTCCCGTACGGCGGGCAGATCGATTTTATTGAGCGCGGCAATCTGGACTTTTTTGAGCAATTGCGGATTATAGCTTTTCAGTTCCCGGTTAATGGCGGTAAAATTTTTCCAGGCATCCGTATTCGGTTCTTCGGAAATGTCAATCAGATGAAGCAGGATGGCTGTGCGTTCCACATGCTTCAGAAACTGGATTCCCATTCCCAGGCCTTCATGCGCCCCGGCAATCAGTCCGGGAATATCCGCCACAACGAAGCTTCGGCTGTCTTTGTATTTCACAACACCCAGGTGCGGTGTGAGTGTTGTGAAGGGATAATCGGCAATTTTGGGCCGGGCGGCCGAGACACGTGAGATGAACGTGGATTTTCCCACATTGGGAAAACCGATCAGGCCGACGTCAGCCAGCAGTTTGAGTACCATCGTCAGTTGCCGTTCCTCGCCATCCATGCCCTCCTGCGCGAAGCGGGGGGTCTGATGTGTGGACGTTTTGAAGTGAGCGTTGCCTTTTCCGCCGATGCCGCCTTTGGCTGCTACGAAGATTTGTCCGGGTTCGGCCAGGTCGGCCAGAATTTCTCCGGTTTCAAAGTCTTTGACGATGGTTCCCGGAGGAACAATTACGATCAGGTCTTCCGCGCTGCGCCCGGTTCTGTTGTTGCCGGAGCCATGCCCGCCGTTTTTGGCAAACTGATGCTGCTGGTATTTCAAATCCAACAGGGTATGGTGGCTTCTGTCTGCACGGATAATGACATCACCGCCCTTGCCGCCGTCTCCGCCGTCGGGTCCGCCTTTGGGAACAAACTTTTCCCGCCGGAAACTTACGCAGCCTGCTCCGCCGTGTCCACCCCTCACATATATCTTTGCTTCGTCAACAAACTTCATCAGGAGAAAGCCTTTTTCCTTCAATATATATGACAGATGTCATAAATTTTCTATATAAAGTATGAAGCGGTGGCAGCAAGTTGCCTCTGCGGAAGTTTATATAGATACATTGAGGGAGGCAACGCAGCTGACAATAAAGTCACACCATGGAGATGAAATTTGCACAAAAAATAAAAAGGCGCTCAATAGATAAGCGCCTTAAAATCCTGTATTCAGTCGTCTGTTTTATGCCGCGTACACGCTGACTTTTTTCCGGGTTTTGTCCAGTCGTTCATATTTTACAACGCCGTTAATGAGTGCGAAAAGCGTATAGTCTTTTCCCAGGCCAACGTTGTTGCCCGGATGAATCTTGGTTCCTACCTGCCGCACGATAATGGAGCCCGCGTGAATTTTTTCACCGCCATATACTTTGACGCCGCGTCGCTGCGCGTTGGAGTCTCTGCCGTTGCGGGAGCTTCCCTGACCTTTTTTATGTGCCATGATGTCCTCCGCCTATATTGAAATCTTCTTTATTTTCATGCTGGTCAATTCCTGACGATGGCCGGTTTTTTTACGGAATCCCTTGCGGCGCTTCATTTTGCCGATGATCAATTTGGGACCTTTTGTCTGGGTTACAACCTCTCCAACCACTTTTGCGCCTTCCACAAAAGGCTTTCCGATTTTTACATCGTTATCGTCAGAGACCATCAGAACTTCATCAAAAACAACTTCAGTGCCTTTATCCCCCGCCAGTTTTTCAACCAGCAGGACATCGCCTTCACTGACCTTGTGTTGTTTTGCTCCTGTTTTTATGATTGCGTACATATACTTATCCTCGATTTATGTTAAGAATGGGTTTTATAGATAAATTATGCCTGTTTGTCAATGAAATTTAGTTATCTGATCAATATTTTTATCCATTGATGCGTAATAATCTTAACCTTTTGATATTATATATATTTTTATCACTACCATGGATCAATGAAAGAATGGCAGGCATCGCCGGATTTCCGTGCAGGCACGGATTTCAGCCCCTGCATAATCCACCTGCGGGTGTCTGCCGGATCAATTACGGCGTCAATTTCCAGATAGGAGGCCATGTTAATGGCTTTACCTCTTTCGTAGAGCTGGGCGACAAGGAACTCATAGAATTCTTCCCGTTTTTGGGGATCTTCGATAGCAGCGAGTTCTTTTTTGAATCCTGCCTTTACAGCCCCTTCCAGACCCATTCCTCCGAATTCTCCGGTGGGCCAGGCCGCCGTGAAGAAAGATTCATGGAAGCCCCCTCTGGCCATGGCCATCGCACCCAGGCCGTATCCCCTGCGCAGTACAATCGTGAAATAGGGAACCGTGAGGTGGGAACCGATGACAAACATTCGGCAGACATGTCTCACCTGCGCGCGCTTTTCAATTTCCGGGCCGACCATGAAGCCCGGTGTGTCGCATAATGATAAAATCGGCAGTCCATGGGCGTTGCAAATCTGCATTAAGCGGGCGACTTTGTCCGCACCCTCGGCTTCAATTGCGCCGGCCATGTGCATGGAGTTATTGGCGATGACGCCAAATGGCCGGCCTTCGATGCGCAGGAACCCCGTGACCATGCTGGGGCCGAATTTCGGCCTGATCTCCAGAAACGAGTCTGTATCCGCAATTGCTTTGATAACGGTCCGGACATTGTAGGCCCGTTTGCGGCTCTCCGGAATCAGGCTGCGCAGTTTGAGCTGATCGCCTGCAACCCATGACGTTGTTGCTCCCTGAAAATAGGAAAGATACTTTTTGGCTAAGGAGACGGCTTCGTCATCGTCGGCTGCTTCAATATCCACCACGCCGTTTTGTGTCTGTACGTTCATTGGCCCGACATCTTCGGGTTTGAAAACACCCAATCCGCCGCCTTCAATCATGACCGGACCGCCCATGCCGATGCTGGAATTCGTCGTGGCGATAATCACGTCACAGCAGCCCAAGAGCGCGGCATTTCCGGCAAAGCAATATCCTGAAACAACACCGACCATCGGTACGGACCCGCTCAGACCGGCGAACGCGCTGAATGTTGACAAATCCAGCCCTGCCACCATGACTCCCTGCGCGTCAATATCACCCGGTCTTCCGCCGCCGCCTTCCGCGAAGAAAACGAGGGGCAGGCGCTGTTCTTGAGCCAGATGCAGCATCCGATCCATTTTCTTGTGATTGAAAAAACCCTGGGTTCCGGCCAGTACCGTGTAGTCATAGGACATCACCATGCAACGGGCTTTGTCTTCGCTGAACAATGAGCCGTTGACGGATCCGACGCCTGCAATAAGTCCATCAGCCGGTGTTTTACTGATGAGATCCTCCTCCGAACGTCGTCCGCGCTGCGCTGCGATGGCCAGAGCCCCGTATTCAATGAAACACCCGGGATCACACAGCGACTCCACATTGGAGCGTGCCATCCGCTGGTTTTTCTGCTGTCTTTTTGCCACTGCATCGGGGCGATTCTTATCCAAACCGAAAGAGAGTCTGCGGATAAGCTCGGCAAGGTCCGGACGTATCGGTTTATTCTCTTCGCCTCCGGTTTGAGCAGTTTTGGATTTTGACCCGTCTTCGTTATCTTTGGATGTATTCATGTGATGTGTACTCCTGTATGTTTTCAGATTTACTCACAACGGCCCTTTTACACTAACGCGGAGGACCTTTCATAATCTATGACACTAATCAATGTTCTTTCTTATTTCCAGATTTATTTCCTTATTCAGATTGACAAAACAAATATCTTGCCAATATAGTAAACCAAAAAAGTTATCTAACAATTGTTAGATAGGCTACTCAAGGATGTAAGTCAAGGTTAAAAAATGACCATAAAGCAGCTTAAGGCAAAGAAAAGAAATCTGGAGTCCGGTTCCCGTCAGCAGATCCTTGACGTGGCTCTCAAATTATTTGCTCACAAGGGATATGCAGCCGCTACAGTGCGTGAAATTGTTGATACCGTGGGAATCACGGCACCCTCTCTTTATTATTATTTTGGCAACAAGGAAGGCCTCTATATGGAGTTGATGCAGACCCATTGCGCCCGGATCGATCAGGCGCTGGAATCGCACATGCATACATCCTCCAGCGCCCGGGAAAGGCTGAAAGATCTCGTTGATAAAATTTTTCTTCACGTGGCAAATGACAGGGATTTTTTCCGGCTGATGTTTACCATCTACTATGGACCGTCTCAAGGCGCGCCCTATTGTGATTTCTTATCCTATCATGCGAAATTTCATGCAGCCATTAAGAAGATCATTGAAGAAGGAATTGCCTCTGGGGAATTTAAGCCGGGCAACTCCGGGTACATGACCTGGGTAATTCGTGGCGTGGTCCAGTTAGCCATGGAAGAACAAATCAAGGGCGACAGGAAAATTATCGAAAGGCAGACTTTGCAGAAAATTCTTGATCTTATTCTGGATCTTTTTCAGCAACCGAATGGCAAATCAAAAGAATGACCATGAGACAGCTTCAATGAATCATGATGAACCGGAAATCAGGATCACCTTCTCTTGCTGAAGTGTATCAATCTCTTCCCGTGTGTAGCCGATTTCTTCCAGAATGGATAGGGTGTCTTGGCCCAGTGTGGGAGATGGTCCACAGGGTCGGGGCCGGGTTTCAGAAAATTTGAGCGGTACACCGATTTCCCTGATCGCGCCGCAGACCGGATGCGCCTGTTCGCAAACCATTTGCCGTGCCTGTAAATGAGGGTCTTTTTCAACTTCTGAAAGCTCCAGAACAGGAGTGATGCAGATGTCCAGTTTTTTTGCGGCAGCGGCCCACTCATCCCTTGTTTTTGTCCGGAAAAGAGCCGCGATCTCCCTGCGCATAGTTTCAGCTTCTTCTCCCATGACCAGGTGTTTTTCAATCCATTCATTGTGGCTGGCCATTTCACAAAAAATCTTCCAGAACTTGCTTTCCAGGATGCCCACGGCAATGTATTTTCCGTCGGCGCATGAATAGACACCATAACAGGCTAATCCCCCCGAAAGCGGCAATTCCCCCGGCGCTAAATTCATTGTAGTGGCCTGATAATGTGCCATTTGCAGGGTGATCAGCGGCAGGACGCAATCGAGCATCGATACATCAACAAGCTGGCCCTTGCCTGTTTTTTCTCTTGCCCAGAGGGCACACAGACAGGCGATCATAGACATGTATGCGCCTCCCGCCACGTCTGCCAGCTGCGGTCCGGGGAGGAGGGGGCCGGTTTCCCTGCTGCCGGCCGATGAAAGGATACCGGCGTACCCGATATAATTGATGTCGTGTCCGGCGTCTTTTGCGTAAGGGCCATACTGGCCGTATCCGGTGAGGGAAACATAGATGATGTCTTCTTTAACTTGCCTGGCCTGATTATATCCGATGCCCATCTCATCGAGCACACCCGGCCGGAATTGCTCAATGACAATATCCGCCGTTTTGACAAGTGATAAGAAAAGGCCGACCCCTTTCGGGGTTTTAAGATTTAAGGCCAGGCTACGCTTGGACCGGTTGACGGCAACAAAGCCCGCAGATTCAGATTTGATATAGGGAGGATAAAAACGCATGTAGTCAGGAGCGTTCACGTCCTCAATCTTGATGACATCCGCTCCCATATCAGCAAGCATCATCGTACCCAACGGCCCGGGGTAGAGGCGGGTGAGATCAAGAATACGAATACCCTGTAAAGGACCTTCCTGCGGCTTTCTCTCCATGATCCGATATCTCCGGTCACTGCGGGGATGGTCCGGTTTCAGGAAAATCCCCGCAGTGACTCTTTTTGCTTAAACTACTTCGATGGTGGATGTCGGTTTTGATGTGATGTTGTAGGTGACGCTCACAACTTCCGGAATTTCTCTGGTGATCTTCGCGGCGATTTTTTCAAGGACATCAAAAGGAAGACGGGTAGGGCTGGCCGTGCGCGCGTCCTTGCTGTCCCAGCAGCGGATTTCAATCTGGTTTCCGAAGACCCTTTTGTTGTTTCGCATGCCGGTTACCCGGTCTTCATGCAGAATGGCCAGATACTGAAAAGCCTTTACATCTTTTAAGGCGGCTTCGGTGATGGCGGTCGCTTTTCTGACCAGCGCGATCCTGGCGGGTGTTACTTCGCCGATCACGCGTGCGGCCAGCGCCGGTCCCGGAAAGGGGATCCGGTCGAACATGCCGGCCGGCAGGCCCAGCCCTGCTCCAACCTTGCGTACGCCATCCTTGCGCAGCTCAATGAGAGGTTCCAGAATTTTATAGCCAAAGGCTTTTTGGGGATCAATGCCCAGTTGTTCAAAGACGTTATGCTGTCTTTTAATTCCGGCGACAGTTTCGTCCACATCCGTCAGGATGGTGCCCTGCAGCAGGTATTTTGCCTTGCTTTTCACCACGAGTTTGCCGAAAACATTTTTATAAAAAGTTTGCGTGATGGCTTCTCTTTTTTCTTCGGGGTCGGTGATCCCTTTGAGAGCGGAGAAAAAAGCCTTTGAGGCCTCCACCACTTCAACCTTGATTCCCAGTTTTTTAAAGGCGGCAGCCACTTTGGCCGGTTCATTCTCCCGCATGATGCCGTTGTCAATCATGTAGGTTTTAAGACGGTTGTCGAGTGCCCTGTGACCCAGAGCGGTGACAACGCAGGAGTCCACGCCCCCGGACAGGGCGTTGACAGCCAGGCCATCGCCAACGGCCTGCCGTATGGCCCGGACCTTGTCGTCAATAAATTTATTTACATTCATATTACCTGCTTTAATTTCTTTGATCTTGATCATGAAGGCTCCTTTTTACCGATGAAATTAGATGAACAATGATTTAAACGATATTGATTTTGGTTTCAAGCATTAAAAAAAGAGCAAGAGGTTTGCCTTTGTTGCAGATTTTAAACATTTTGGTTGTAAAATGGGAAACTTCAGTTTAAAAAAACCGGGTTCACTTTAGAAAAACAGGTTAAATCATCATTGATTCTGAAAGGAGATTCAAATGGAACCAATAAAAATAATGCCCTGTCTGGATATGAAAAACGGCCGGGTAGTGAAGGGTGTTCATTTTGTTGATATTAAAGAAGCTGGTGATCCCGTGGAGAATGCCGCTTTTTATCAGGCGGAAGGTGCGGATGAACTTGCCATGCTGGATATCGCCGCTACGCTTGAAAACCGCAAAACACGTCTGGAATGGGTCAGAAAGGTTGCAGCCGTGCTCAGCATTCCATTGACGGTTGGCGGAGGAATCTCCTCGATAGAAGACATCGAAATGGTTTTGGGTGCCGGGGCAAGCAAGGTCTCCATGAACAGCGCCGCCGTGAAAAATCCCGGCCTGATTCGCGAGGCGGCTGATCGGTTCGGGTCGGATAAAATCACGGTTGCGATTGACGCAAAAAGAAATGCGGACATGGTTTCAGGATTTGAGCTGGTGGTCTCCGGCGGTACGCTGCCCATAGCTAAAGACGCGGTGGCCTGGGCGAAAACCTGTCAGGAAATGGGTGCCGGTGTGATTCTGCCAACCAGTATGGACGGTGACGGAACAAAGGCCGGTTATGATATTCCTTTTACGAAAGCGATTTCTTCCGCTGTAACATTGCCGGTAGTAGCGTCAGGCGGTGCCGGAAAACTGGAAGATTTCTATGAAGCAGTGGTCGAAGGCGGAGCCTGTGTATTGCTTGCCGCTTCGGTCTTTCATTTTCGGCTGCTGAAAATCAGAGACGTAAAAGATTATCTGAAGGGCAAGGGACTGACCGTTGCCTGAACACGAAGAACGGTTGCGGGTAGCCCCCATGATGATTGGCGGACGTGGCAAGCAAAACAGGTCATTGATGATGGCCTGCAGCTCATGGCTCCAAAGGAAAACATCATGAGCAGAATAGGCGATTTCCTGTTTGTGAGGAAGCACCATGTTTGCCCCCGCTGGCTGTGCTTTACCTTTGATAACCGGATCCGCAGGCTTTTGCAGGATCCCGACCGAATTATGAGCTCCTTTATCCGGTCCGGCGACATTGTCTTAGATGTGGGTCCTGGCATTGGTTTCTTTACCATTGCAATGGCTCGACTCGTAGGAAACGGTGGTCAGGTCATTGCCGTCGATATTCAGGAGAAAATGCTTAGGGCCATCCTGCTACGGGCTCAAAAAGCCGGGATGTCAAACTGCATCAGGACGGTACTGGCAGGTGAGGATCATCTGAATGTTACAGTTGGGGTAGATTTTATCCTGGCTTTCTGGATGGCCCATGAGGTGCCGAACCAGGAGAGGTTTTTTGCCCAACTGCATACCATATCGAAGGAAGGCGGCAGATTTCTGATGGCAGAGCCTAAACTGCATGTTGCAAAAATGCAATTTGAAAAATCGGTTAGCCTGGCGCAAAAATCCGGTTTTAAACTGCTGGACAGACCCGCCATTTCTTTGAGTCACGCAGCCTTGTTTATAAAACATTAAAGGCGACAGGGATGAAAGTATTATTCTTCAGCTCATAGGCGATAACCTATAACATGGTGTCTGTTTTTCTAATCCGGCATTTTGTAGTGCTTTTCGCGGAACAGCTTGAGGCAGGCCTCGGCAGCCGCGCGGTCATAGAGGATCCCCTTGTTTTTTTCAATTTCCTCCAGAGCTGCATTGATTCCAACGGCCGGCCGGTAGGGACGATTGGATGAGATGGCCTCCACAACATCGGCAATGGAGATAATTTTTGATTCCAGCAGAAGCTCATCTGCCTTGAGTTTGTTGGGATAACCCGAACCGTCTATCCGTTCGTGGTGTTCCAGTACAATCCGGGCAATCGGCCACGGAAAATCAATATCTTTCAAAATGCTGTACCCTGCTTCCGAATGGGTCCTGATTAATTCAAATTCCAGGTTGGAAAGACGGGTCGGTTTCGTGAGGATTTCGGATGGAACAGAGATCTTTCCAAGGTCATGGATCATGCCGGCCAGACGGATGCAGTCAATCTGGTCCCGGGAAAGTTTCATTTCCGTGGCGATGGAACGGGCCAGATCGGAAACCCTCCGCTGATGACCCGCTGTGTAAGGATCTCTGGCTTCCACGGTAGCAGACATGGCATTGATGGTAGCCCCCAGAGACTTACGCAAGCTTTGCAAACTGGCCTGACGTTGCTCCTCCAGCTTCTTTTTCGGTGTGATATCTTCCACGATGCCGTGATAAACCACACCGCCTCTACTGTCCTGAATCGCAGTGATACTCATGCTTACCCATATAAGGCTCTTATCCTTGCGGTAAAGCTGTGTTTCGTAACTTTTAATGCTGCCGTCCCGGCGAAGAATTTCACGCACCTTCTGAAATTCATTGGTATCCACGACAACCTGTTTGGTGACATCGGAGATGCAGTTGTAAACGTCCTGAGGGGAGTTGTATCCGAGTATATGGGCAAATGCATTATTCACGGATATTCTTTTTGTATCAGTCGATGCCTGGAAGATGCCTTCCTGAGCGTTTTCAATGATGGACCGGTATCTGCGTTCACTTTCCAGGATTTCGTCTTCCATCCGTTTATGCTCGGTGATGTCCTGAATCGTGCCGATCATATTAGTCGTATTGCCGTTCGGATCGTACGTGAGCTCACCCCTGGCATTGACCCAGCGTTCCTGTCTGTCATTTTGCCTGACGATCCTGAATTCTTTGTCAAAGTTGTGATGCCTGTGAATTTTAATGGTTTCGTACATGAATCGTTTGATGTCTTTTCGCTCGTCGGGATGGATGATGTTGTACCATCCCTGTGCAGTTTTCTGATAGTTTTCATCAATCCCCAGGATTTTATCGAGGGTGCTGGAACTGATCCAGTGACCGGTTTTGGAATCGACCTGATAAGAGCCGATCTGGGCAACTTCCTGGGATTTGATCAGGAAAAATTGATTTTGCCTGAGTTGCTGCTCCGCATACTTGCGCTCAGTGATGTCACGGACAATCCCCTTGAATCCGATTTTATTGCCGGTCGAATCCTTTCGAATGGCCACAGAAGCTTCAATAAATGCAGTGCTGCCGTCTTTCCTTCTAATCTGCCAATCAAGCGCCTTGGTTGGTATTTCTGTTCGATAAACTTTATTGAACGTTTCATAAAGTTTTTTTGCATTTTCTTCATCTGTGTAATGCCGGTTGTTCATTCCCATCAGCTCTTCCCTGGAATATCCCCAGATCCGGCACAGGGAATCATTGAAAAAGGTCAGGTTGCCGGCCATGTCCACTTCGTAATAGCCGTTATCAATGCTGTCCAGAATGGTTTTGTATTTTTCGTCTCTTTCACGAAGATCTGCCTCCATTTGCTTACGTCCGGAGATGTCCAGGGAAATGCCCCGGAAGCCGACAGGATTGCCTCTTGCATCATTGATGATAGAGGCAGAAACTTCACAGTCATGTTTAGCTCCGTTTTTCTTAATGTACTCGATCTCATACCTGGCGGGCTGTCCGGTCTTGTAAATGTTCACGTAGATTTCCCGGGCCATCTTTGCCATGGATGCAGTCATATAGCGTTGAAAACTCATGCCGATGATTTCTTCACGCGTATATCCAAGTTTTATGGAATGAGCATCATTGACAAAAGTAATATTACCTTTCAGGTCAAGCTCAAAATAACCTTCTTCAATATTTTCCATCAAAATGCGGTATCTCTCATCTTCCTTTTTCCGCTCGGTGACATCCTTCGATATTACACGGAAACCTGTCGGTTTACCGTCGCCACTTTGCATGAGAGTGCCAGAGATCTCGGTGTACCGTACGGAGCCGTCATTGGCGATCAAAGATACTTCAACATTTTTAAAAGGGGTTCCTTTTTTGGAAACCTCCTTGAAGAGTTCTTTCATTTTGTGGTTGAATGCTTTATCGCAGAATTTCGGAAAGCTCATTCCGATCAGTTTCGCTTTGGGATATCCGAGATAGCGGGCCAGTGAATCGTTGACGAAAGTGAAGTTGCCGGTCAAATCCAGTTCAAAATATTCATCTTCAATGTCTTCCAGGATCGTGCGGCATCTTTCATCTCTCTTTTGCATGGCATCTTCTGCGATTTTTCGGTCTGTGATGTCGCGCACAATGCCCTGAAAACCGATTTTATTCTCTTTATGGTCTTTTCTTAACGTAATAGAGGTTTCAATAAATTTTGATTCGCCTTTTTTAGTGTAAAGCTCATACACGAAATTTTTGATGCCCCGGCCGGTTGTGTAAACTTTGTTGTAGACATCGTACATTTCTTTTGCCGTTTTTTCACTGACATATTGCCGGTAGTTCAGGCCCACGATTTCTTTTTTGGTGCGGCCCGCAATGCGGCACAAGGAATTGTTGAAAAAAGTAATGCTTCCCGCCAGGTTTGATTCGTAATAACCGTCTTCAATGTTATTCAGAATTGTTTGCAAGTTTTCTTCTCTGTCGTGCAGAGCCGCCTTCAGGTTTTTGATTTCATCACGTGCTTTGCTGTCGTTTACTGATTTTTTTTCTGTCGGTTTGGATTTTTTCCGTGTCGAAACGGTTTTTTTCAGAATCTTTTTTTCAGACGGCGTTTTTAATTTCATTCATGATCTCCATTTTGAAACTGCAGCCGATTCCTGCAATCGCGAGTCATTTTGATTTCTGCACATCCTGGTCCGTTACCAATAGGTACAATGGACATCGATATCATCAAAAGCCCATAATAAACTGTTGTATTTTTGCTCAAAATGAATTGAAAGTCAAGAACAGAGGGTTACTTGGAGCATTTATATTTTATCCGCTCTGCTTTATCCTGCCTTGAAAATGAATGTGTTGTTTGTTTATAATTGAAACGGAAGAGAAAACTGTAACGCAAAGGAGGATCGATGTAATGATCGTGAAAAAAGGAATATGGTTGTGGGCTGTCATTCTTTTTGTAATGCCTTTGTGTGTTTCGGCTGGTGAGTATAATGCGGGGGTCCGGGGAAAGGTTATTCTCCATACGGATAAAATGAGTAACGGTGAGCCGATTGATTACCTGGACAAGGATCATCCCCGGGTAACTGTCATGACTGTAGAGATTGAGCCGGGCAAAGAAACAGGTTGGCACAGTCATCCGATGGAGGTTTATGCCTACGTATTGTCCGGACGGCTGACTGTTGAGATAGAAGGCGGAAAAACAACCGAGTTTAAAAAAGGGGATGCAATTATCGAAGTGGTCAATGTTAGACATAATGGAATCAACAAGGGGAAAATTCCTGTCAAACTTATTGTCTTTTACCTGGGCGGAGAAGGGTTGCCCACTGTGATCAAAAGCGACAAACCTCAAACCTTGCACCCTGAACCTTGAACCTGTTTTTCTATTCTCCTATGATTTTCACAAGCACTCTTTTTTTTCTGCCGCCGTCAAATTCGCCATAGAAAATCTGTTCCCATGGTCCGAAATCGAGCTTGCCCCCGGTCACAGCAATGACCACTTCGCGTCCCATAATCTGTCTTTTCAGATGCGCGTCGCCATTATCTTCGCCGGTGCGGTTGTGCCGATAGAAGGACACTGGAGCGTGTGGTGCAAGTTTTTCCAGCCAGTCTTCGTAATCCTGGTGAAGACCCGGTTCATCATCGTTGATAAAGACGGATGCTGTGATATGCATGGCATTGACCAGCGCAAGGCCTTCCAGGATTTTGCTTTTCTTCAGGGCTTCATTCACATTGCCGGTAATATTGATAAAAGCCCGCCTGCCGGGGATGTTAAACCATAATTCTTCTCGATAGGATTTCATAAATCCAACCTCACGGTGTAAATGTAATTAACTTTACAAGATTATTGCCTTATGCTATGAGGCAAAAAAATATGCAAGATTATCTTTTCCAGGAGTGAAAAAATATGTCCGGCCATTCAAAGTGGAGTACTATCAAAAGGAAAAAAGGGGCCATTGACGCCAAACGCGGCAAGATTTTCACAAAAATTATCAAGGAAATTACCCTGGCGGCGCGTCTGGGCGGAGGGGACATTGACGGCAATGCCCGGTTACGGCAGGCGGTTATGGCGGCCAAGGAAGAAAACATGCCCAAAGATAACATTGAACGGGCAATCAAGAAAGGTATCGGTGGCGGTGAGGGGGCAGCAGCTTACGAAGAAGTGACCTATGAAGGCTATGGCCCCGGAGGAGCAGCAGTCATTGTCGATGTCATGACGGACAATAAAAACCGGACCGTGGCCGAAATCCGGCACATTTTTTCGAAACATGGCGGCAATCTGGGAGAAAACGGATGCGTTTCCTGGATTTTCGCAAAAAAAGGCAGTATCGTGATCGACAAAAAAGCGATCGGCGAAGATGAACTCATGGAACTGGTGCTGGAGGCCGGAGCGGAAGATGTAAGAACGGAAGGCAGTGAATATGAGGTAATCACCGAACCGGCGGCTTTTGAGGCCGTGAAAAAAGCCATTGACGAGAAGAAGATAAAACATCTGTCGGCGTCTATCGGCAAAATCCCTTCCAATACCGTTAAACTGGATGCGGGCAAGGCGGAGTCCATGCTGAAAATGATGGAAAAGCTGGAAGACAACGATGATGTACAGAACGTTTATTCCAATTTCGACATCGATGAAGATGTCATGGAGAAGTTAAGCTAGTGCCCTGTCAACGCCGTTGTGTCATTTCGAAGGAGTTTTGACGACTGAGAAATCCTGGATTTCTCCCGGAGTTTATCCTGAGCTTGGCCAAAAGGATCGAGATGACATTCATTGATTGTAAAAATACTGGGCCGTCAAAACCGATCATCGGCGAAAGTAGGTATTTTGCGAATTTTAGGAATCGATCCCGGAAGCCACATCACCGGCTATGGAGTGATTGATAAAAGCGGCAATTATCTGCGTCACGTTGTTCATGGCGAAATCAAGCCCCGCAGAGATTCGCTTTTGTCTGTGGTCCTGATGGATATTTCGCGGAGTCTCAGAGCCGTCATTGCCGATACAAACCCGCAGGCGGTCGGCCTGGAAAATATTTTTTACGGGAAGAATGTCCGCAGTCTGATCCGGCAGGCCCAGGTCAGAGGCGTGGTGATTTTGACCTGCGCCGAGAAAGCGATCCCTGTTTTTGAATATTCACCCCTGGAAGTGAAAAAGGCCGTTGTCGGCTATGGTCGTGCGGAAAAACGCCAGGTCCAGATGATGGTAAAGGCCATTTTAAAACTTGATGCCCTGCCTCCCGCGGATGCGGCTGACGCCCTGGCCGCCGCGATCTGCCAGGCTAATTTTCAAAAGGAGCAGCCCCTCTGATGATCGCTCTGCTTTCCGGCAAAATCGCATACAAGGGAATTTCACATATTGTGGTGGATACCCAGGGCGTCGGTTATCGTGTCTTTATTCCGCTCACGACTTTCTATGAGCTTCCCGACGCAGGACAGCCCGTCACCCTGCACATTCACACCTCCGTCAAGGAGGATGCGATCAACCTGTTCGGCTTCTATACACTTCAGGAACGCGAACTTTTCCAGTTGATGATTTCCGTCAGCGGAGTCGGTCCGAAAGTGGCCATGAATGTTCTGTCGCGCATTTCCGCTACAGAACTGCTCGAAGCGATTTCGGGCGGCAATCTGACAAAACTGATTGCTATTCCGGGTATCGGTAGAAAAACAGCCGAACGGTTAATTCTGGAACTCCGGGAAAAAGCTGTCAAAAAAATGGCGGAGGATCAGATTCCGATAATGGACGTGCAGAAAAAACAGAGCGGGATGATCCGTGAAGATGTGCTGTCCGCGCTCGTGAATCTGGGGTACAAGTCCAATGCGGCCAGGGATGCTCTGGATAAAGTTGCACGCGAGGCCGAAGGGGAGCTGCCGATGGATCAGCTCTTGAAAAAAGCGTTAAAAATTCTTGCCGGCTGATGCCGGAGGATTTCAGGTAGAGATTTATGGACGCCCATTTAAAAAATCCTTTAATCAATCCGGTTTGCGCTGAAGATGAAGGCTCGCTGGATATCAGTTTGCGTCCGCCTAATCTGGTCGATTATGTCGGCCAGGATAAGGTGAAAAGCAATTTGTCGATTTTTATTGAAGCAGCCAGAAAACGGCGCGATTCGCTTGACCATGTTTTGCTCTACGGCCCGCCCGGTTTGGGGAAGACCACGCTGGCCTACATCATTGCCCGAGAGCTCGGGGTGGATATCAAGGTGACCTCGGGGCCGGTAATTGAGCGTCCCGGAGATCTGGCTGCCATTCTGACGAACATGCATGAACATGAGGTGCTGTTTATTGATGAAATCCACCGGCTTTCCCACGTTGTGGAAGAAATTCTTTATCCGGCCATGGAGGATTTTCACATTGATATTTTAATCGGGCAGGGACCTTCGGCCCGGTCCATGAAACTGGACATTCCGAAGTTTACTCTGGTGGGAGCGACCACACGCGCAGGGTCTCTCACATCTCCACTGCGCGACCGTTTCGGTATGCATTTTCGTCTGGAGTTTTATACGCCTCAGGAGCTTGCCGTGATTATCAGGCGATCCGCCTCAATCCTGGGGGTCAAACTGGCCGGTGACGGTGCCGATGAACTTGCCAGACGTGCACGGGGTACGCCGCGTATCGCCAACAGGCTGCTCAAGCGCGTCCGCGACTACGCGGAAGTAAAAGGAAACGGAACAATTGACGGAGAAATTGCCCGTCAGGCACTGGATGCGTTTGAAGTTGATCAGAAGGGGTTTGATCAAATGGACCGCAAACTTCTTCTGACACTGATTGAAAGATTCAATGGCGGGCCGGTTGGCGTGGAAAGTCTGGCAGCGGCAATCGGTGAAGAAAAAGTGACGATTGAAGATGTTTACGAACCTTACCTGATTCAGGAAGGCTATCTGCAAAGAACCTCGCGGGGCAGGGTGGCATGCCCCAGGGCTTACGAACATTTCGGCCTGAAAGCTTCAGGAGCTCAAAAGGAACTGTTTTAATCCCGCTTAAGCGGGACGAGCATTAATTCACTGCAGCCTACGGGGATATCCTAAAATTTATTTCATACCTCGATAGTTTGTTGCGGGGTGATTGATTCCTGGGAGTGTTGAATTTATGAATGTGCTGATGCATATATGCTGCGGGCCATGCACGATCTATCCCCTCAAGGAATTAAGAACGCACGGGCATACCGTGACAGGCTTGTACTACAATCCGAATATTCATCCCTATCAGGAATATTTACGGCGCAAACAAACCCTGCAGGAATATGCCGAGAAAATTCTGCTGAATGTTGTCTGGCCGGACGGCTATCCGATGGAGGGGTTTTTAAGCCAGGTAGCCCAGAGGCATGAAGACCGATGCGTTTATTGTCTGACGGACCGGATGAAGTTCACGGCCGAGCAGGCCAAAAAAAATCATTACGACGCCTTTACTTCAACTTTGCTCTACAGCCGTTATCAGAAGCATGATCTGATCAGGCAGATTGGTGATACCCTGAGTCATCAGTTGGAAATCCCTTTTTATTATGAGGACTTCCGTGTCGGTTGGAATGACGGGGTGAAGATTTCCCGGGAGATGGGGATGTACCGCCAGCCTTATTGCGGATGCATTTACAGTGAAAAAGAAAGATATTGTAAGTAAAATTATCGTTTCCAATGCGTGTTTTTGTGTTTTTATGATGTGTGGTATTTAAGACACAATATTGAGAGATGTGCGTAGGATTAACAGGCCTTGTCTTTTCTAAAAAATCAATAATAACAATTAATTGTTTGTTTCAGTAAATCGTACTTATTGTTTGGTATGGATATTGCTTTTTTATGCGTTCAATCAAGATTCAAGGTTGTATATGCATTTACAGCGAACACTTAAAAAAGAAATTATCTGCACAAGCATTGGTTTGCATACCGGCCGTAAGGTCAATATGAAGATTAAGCCGGCTCCTGTGGATACCGGTGTGTTGTTCATTCGAACCGATTTGCCCGATGCCAGACCTATTCCGGCAGACTTCAAGATGGTATGTGATACCACTTTGGCCACTTCCCTCGGGTATGACGGTGTCAGCGTTTCCACCGTAGAGCATATTTTATCGGCTTTCAGCGGCATGGGAGTTGATAATGCCCTGATTGAACTGGATTCTTTTGAGGTTCCGATCATGGACGGTAGTGCACGTCCATTTGTCGAAATGCTCAAGGGAGTGGGGACACGGTCACAGGGTAAGTTAAAGAAAATGCTTGTCATCAAAAAACCTGTATCCGTGAAAAACGAAGAGGGAAGGGCAATGCTTATTCCTTCTGATGAGTTTAAAATAACTTATGACATTGATTTTGCGCATAAGGCTATCGGCCGCCAATCTTACAGTTTTGTTTTTTCCGATAAAAATTATCAGGATGATATTTGCCAGGCGAGAACCTTTGGATTTCTGAAAGAAGTTGAATTTTTGCAGGCAAGAGGTTTGGGCTTAGGCGGATCACTCGATAATGTCATTATTCTCGATGAAAAGAAAATTGTCAATAAAGGCGGACTGCGCATGCCCGATGAATTTGTAAAACATAAAATTCTGGATGCCATCGGAGATTTGTTTTTACTGGGGATGCCGATTATCGGTCATTTTGTGGCCTACAAATCAGGCCACAGGCTGAACAATCTCTTGTTAAGAGAACTTATGATTCAGGAAAATTCCTGGGATATTATCACATCACAGGATCAAAGACAGTCTACCAGATACACATCGTGCAAGATTCCCTCTTTTACGATCCTGGATGCCGTGCAGATTTAGGATCATTCAATCATCAGATTTCTTTCAGCAACATAAATTAACTTGATTTTTATCGACAGGTTACCTAGTATTATCTATTAAAAATTAATGTGTGCGAAGGGGGCTTTTCGTACATTTGCCATTGAAATTAGCCCTTTAGCCTGAAGGCATGGATGCCGGAGTCGCATCAATTGCTGTTTAGAGAAATTTTAGGCAAACCGTGTGCACATTTTCATAGAAAGAAACGAATAATATGAAAAACAGGATGGATTTTCGGGGAAGGTTGCTGTGCGCCTGTTTGTGTCTGATCGCAATGACGGCCGGTTTGCCTGCAAATGCGAAAGCAGCGGTAAAACCGCGAATGGTTGACATGTTAATCACCAGCAATATGCAGAATGTGCTTTTATATGCCAGACTGGTGGATTGCTTCAGATCAGATATAGAATCAGCGATCATGGCCGGTGTTCCCGCTGTTTTTACAATTTACGTGGATGTTTATCAGGAAAGACCCTATCGATGGGATACAAAGATTGCTGCCAGAGAAATTCGACGCACCATCAAATACGACAATTTAAAGAAAACATTTTCCATAACGACAAATGGCAACAGTCAACCGGTATTGTTCACTGATTTTCAAAGCGCGCAAAAGGCGATGTCAGAACTGAATGGAATTCCCGTGGTTCCTCTTTCCAGGTTAACGAAAAACCATTACTACTATGCACAGGTTCATGTTAAAATCGATAAGATCCGGCTGCCTCTTTATATGGAATATGTTTTTGTTTTTGTATCCTTTTGGGATTTTGAAACACCGACGTATAAAATGAGATTTTCCTATTAATCATCCGTCGAATATCTGTTGGAAAGTTAATCGTATCAACTGATGAAGATTAAAAAAAAATCTATAAGATCCTATGTCGATGAAAGAGAATTAAGAAAGCGGCGGCGTGAACGCATCATCATGCTGGTTGTCGGTTTTCTGGCAATCGCTTTTACCATTCTGGCCAGTCAGTTTTCCGACCGGGGAGACCTCCCCATTTCGGCGAACATTTTAGTCTATGGCCTGACCAGTATTAATATCATACTGATTCTGCTTTTAATTTTCCTTATTGTCCGCAATATTTTTAAATTGTTTTCCGAACGGCGCAAAGGCGTTATCGGGTCCAAGTTACGAACCAAACTGGTTGTTGCGTTTGTCGGTCTTTCCCTGGTTCCGACGATTCTACTTTTTTTGTTTGCCATCAACTTTCTTTCTTATTCCATCGAATTCTGGTTCAACATCAAAATTGGCGATGCTTTGAACCGATCGCTGGAAGTTGCCCAACTTTATTACACTCAAGCCGAGGAGATGGCCAAGTTCAATGCCCGTCAAATCAGTGCGGACATCACCAAAAACCGCCTTTACGAAGATGACAAAGCCGAATATTTAAACAGTTTGCTCTCGCAGCGCCAGAAAAACTACAAAGTCGGCAAAGTGGAAGCTTTTTTTGATTTTAAAAAAGAGAGCATTGTTTTTGCCGATGCGGAAAACCCATCGCTGCCAGCCATTGAGCTTTCCCCGAAAATGCTGGAGGATATCTACTCCGGCAAAGAAGTATCCACGATTGTTCCCACCAGCATAGGGGAATCGATTGTGGGCATCGTCCCGGTTTTTTCTTATGCTGTTCCTACGGAAGTGATCGGCCGCGTTTCCATCAGCTACAGTGTGCCTCAGGGATTTGTCGATAAACTGAGAAGTATTGCCAACGCCACTGAACAGTATGGGCAGATCAAGCTTTTGAAAAATCCGATCAAGTTTAATTACATTGTAACCCTGTCCATTGTGACCCTGGTGATCATTTTTCTGGCTACCTGGTTCGGCCTTTCCCTTGCCCAGAGCATCACCAATCCTATTCAGGACCTTGTGTCGGCAACAAACAGAATCACTCAGGGAGATTTGACGAGCCGCATTGACATTGATGCCGATGATGAGATCGGTCTTCTGGTCAAATCGTTTAACCACATGACGGAAGATTTGCAGAAAAGCAAATCGGGTCTGATTGAGGCGAATATTTCTCTGGAAGAACGCCGTAAATACATGGCCGCCGTCTTGAGAAATGTTTCCGCAGGCATTATCTCTGTGGATAAAAACGACATGATTACGACAATCAACCGCGCTGCGGAGTCCATGTTTGATATTAACGCTTCTCAATATTTATTCCGGAACTATCGGGAGCTTTTGCTTGAAGAACATATTGCACTGGTGGATTCTTTCCTTCTGGAGATGAAGGAGAACAATGAGCGCATACTGCAAAAACAGCTAGAATTGACGTTGCGTGACAGGTCGTTAACCATCCTGCTGACGATTACCACTATTGAAGATGAAGAAGGCAATGATTCGGGCATCGTTATTGTTTTCGAGGATTTGACGGAATTGCAGAAAGCCGAACGGGCTGCGGCCTGGCGGGAAGTGGCCAGACGTATGGCGCATGAAATTAAAAATCCTCTCACGCCCGTCCAGCTTTCCGCGCAGAGGCTTCAGCGCAAATATGGAGAAAAACTGGGCACAGAAGATACGGTTTTTAAAGAGTGTACGCAAACCATCATTGATCAGGTGGAGGTGCTTAAAAATCTGGTCAACGAATTTTCGCGTTATGCGCGCATGCCTGTGACCACGCTTGCCATCAATGATCTTAATGTGGTTGTGTCCGAGGCGGTGACTCTTTTTGTGGACGCGCACAAGGACATTCATTTTGAGTTCCGGCCGGCGGAAGGATTGCCGAAATTCAATCTGGATGCCGAACAGATCAACCGGGTGATGATCAATCTGCTGGATAACGCTGTAGCATCCATCAATAAGAAAACGGGGCATATCGGGGTCATTATCCGTTACGACGAGTCGCGCAGGAAGGTAACCGTTGCGGTTGCCGATGACGGAGCAGGTGTGCCGCCAAGCTACAAGCGCAAGGTCTTCGAACCTTACTTTTCAACCAAGAAAGCGGGGACGGGACTCGGACTGGCGATTGTCAGCTCGATCATATCCGACCATAAAGGTGAGGTCACCGTGAGTGACAACTATCCGACGGGAACCATTGTATCTTTTCAGTTGCCGGTTGGAGATGTTTAATATAAAGTAAAATGTATTGAGAGATTCTTATGAATGAAACGATTCTTGTTGTCGATGATGAAGTCGCGATTTGTCAATCCTTAAAAGCCATCCTGGAGGACGAAGGCTATCAGGTGCTGGTTACGGGCAGTGGGGAAGAGGCTGTGAACATTGTGGCTGAAGAAATGCCTCAGCTTGTCCTGCTGGACATCTGGTTGCCCGGCATGGACGGGCTGGATACCCTTAAAACCATCCATGCCGCTCATCCGAATGTCCTGGTGATCATGATGTCCGGCCACGGTAATATAGAAACAGCGGTAAAGGCGACCAAACTCGGCGCCTTCGACTTCATTGAAAAACCCCTGTCTTTGGACAAGGTAATCATTCTGGTCAACAACGCTCTCAATGTCGTCCGTCTGGAAGAAGAAAATATACGGCTGAAACAGAAAGTGTCGCATCAGTATGAGCTGACGGGAGTCAGTCAGGTTGTCAACGACCTCAAGGAGATGATCAGCATCGTGGCACCGACTAATGCCTGGATTCTGATCATGGGCGAAAATGGAACGGGAAAGGAACTGGTTGCCCGTTCCATTCACCATTTAAGCCGTCGCTCGCACAAGCCTATTGTGGAAGTCAACTGTGCGGCGATACCCGAGGAGCTTATCGAAAGTGAATTGTTCGGACATGAAAAGGGTGCCTTTACCGGCGCAACCGAAAAAAAACGTGGAAAATTCGATCTGGCCCATGAAGGAACGATTTTTCTGGATGAAGTGGCGGATATGAGCCTCAAGGCGCAGGCAAAAATTTTGCGCATTCTCCAGGAGAAAAAATTCGAGCGGGTAGGTGGCAACAAAGTTATCGATATGGATGTACGTGTTCTTGCCGCAACCAACAAAGACCTGGAAATAGAAATGGAGGCAGGCCGCTTCCGTCAGGATTTGTACTACCGTCTCCATGTTATTCCGCTACGTGTGCCGCCGCTGCGTGAACGAAAGGATGACATTCCCCTCCTGACAGAGCGTTTCCTTCAGGATTTTGCGGTGAAGGAGGGCGAACAACCGAAGAGATTGACGGCAGATGCTATGGAAAAACTGATGGATCATAACTGGCCGGGCAATGTCCGGGAACTCAAAAACATTATTGAAAGACTGATTATTCTGACGCCTGCCAATGAAATCAATGCCGATGATATTCCTGAACTCAGTTTAAGGAATGTGCCCGAGTTGCAGCCGCCGGAAACTGCTCCCGTCGTTGATTCTTTAAGAGATGCAAGGCTGGATTTTGAAAGACAGTTCATTATCAAAAAACTTGAAGAGTACGACGGAAACATTTCAAAGACAGCGGAAGCCATTGGTCTGGAACGAAGCAATCTGCACAAGAAACTAAAAAGCCTGAAAGTGACAACAAAGGATCAAGGATAAAGGCTCAACAATATCCTTTAACCTTGTTCCTTTATCCTTGCTCCTTGATCCTCTCCCATCTGCCCTGTCAGGTCTGAAAGCGAAAACTTATTAAAAGGCAGGAAGGATACACCCAGAACAACCACAACAATCATGGATATAAAGTGATAAACCAGGGCAAAGGAAAAGGCCTCCGGTTTGGCAATGCCGAAAAGTCCTAATCCCAGGATACAGGCATAATGCCAGTTGCCGATAAATCCCGGTGCGGTGGGAATCGCGATTCCCGCGATAAGAATGACCATGATAACGAAGGCCGCCAGAAGCGGCAGGTCAAAACCGAAAGCCAGGAACAGGGAATAAATCACTGCGGCATCCACAACCCAGACCACCATGGACAAAAAAAACAAATACAGAAGTCTTTTGACATCGGTGATGACTTGAAAGCCGTCAATGAAATGGTGGATGACGCTCATGATTTTTTGCGACAGTCTGCCGGGTAGAAGCTGCAGAACATGGTCGATGATTTTTACGGCGGCTTCTCTCCGCCAGACCAATCCGATGATGAAGGCGATGATGAGCATGGTGATTGCGAAAAACAAAATACCGGATTTAATCATCCAGGAAGGCAAGTCCTGCAGAATGAGTACAGCAATCGTGATGGTCAGCACTGAAAGACTGTCCAGCACTCTTTCCACAACGATTGTGCCGAATGCTGATGACATTTTTATAGAACTTTTTTTTGAAATCAGAAAGGGCCTGGCCAGTTCACCGATTCTGGCGGGAATCGCGACAATGGCAAGAAAACCTACGCTGGTTACGGAAAAAAGAGTCAGCTGATCGATCTTTTCCATCGGCTGAAGGATCACTCCCCAGCGGTAAGATCGCAATGCCTGCATAAGAATAATAAAAAAAAGAGACACGGCCGCATAGCCAAGATCGACTTTCTTCAAATGAGAAAGGGTTTCATTGAAATCGATCCCCCGGACCGAAAAGTAGATCAGGACGATGCCGAGCACGATGCCGAAAATGAGTTTTTTATTCATGTGGATGCCGGGCCGGTCCTTATTGTAATCGGGGTAAATCAGCTTTTGGACAGGTTTTCGGCAATTTTGTCATGGAGAAGCTGGGAAGACATTTTATTGCCAACCAGCCCTACTCGAATACCCACTGAGGTTTGATTTTTTGACCGATAGGTAATATCAAACTTGACCTTTTCACCATTGATGATTGCCGTGATCTTGCCCTGTGCAATTTCTTTTACGGGCTGAACTTCCGTACCATGCATATCAGCGACTGTTTTTTCGCACGCGCTCCACACCTGGTCGAATGAAGCAAAGTAATCCGTCTTCAGTTCTTCGTTTACCCAAAAATAAGTTCCCGTGCCTGCGCCGATTGCTGCACCTCCGATGAGCACGGCCGTGGCACAACCTGATAAAAGAAAAAGAATGAATATACAGACAATGAGACGATATTTATGATGTTTCATATTTATCCCTCCGGATCATTCTAGTGAATCGTATTAAACATATTGTGGCATGGATTGCAACTTTATATTGCGTGGAATGTTACGGGTTGAGCTTTTCAAACTCCCTCAATAAGTCTTCCTGCTTTCTCGATAAATCAGTCGGAATTTCCACATAAACTTCAATGATCTGATCTCCGCGTCCATAGCCCTGCAAATGAGGGATGCCTTTGCCTTTGAGACGGAAAGTCCGGCCGTTTTGTGTGCCTCTGGGAATTTTAATTTTTTCGGTATCTTTTAAAGTTGGCACTTCAATGGTTGCACCGAGTGCAGCCTGGACGAAGGATATGGGAACCCGGCAGATAATATCGTCTTCGGAGCGCACAAAAAAATCATGTTCTTCAACCTGTAAAAAAACATACAAATCACCGCTGGGGCCGCCCTGTTCGCCGGATTCGCCTTCACCGCGCAGACGCATCCGGGAGCCTGTTTCGACGCCGGCGGGTATTTTCAGCTCAACGGATTTTCGCTGTTTTTCTTTTCCCGTTCCCCTGCATTCATGGCAGGGTTTGGCAATGAATTTCCCCTGTCCGTGACAATGGGGGCAGGTGGAACTGATGGTGAAAAAACCGCTTGATTGAAGCACCTGGCCTCTGCCTTGACAGGTCGGGCAGGTTGTGGGCGAGGTTCCGGCAGCGGCTCCCGTTCCCTGGCAGGAATGGCAGGTTTGGAATTTCTCCAGTTCAATAGTTTTGGTGATCCCGAACGCAGCATCAAGGAAAGATATTTTTAAATCATAGCGTAAATCAGCACCGGCCCTTGCTGCCTGCCTCGTTCTGCCGCGTCTCCGCGTGTGGCCAAATCCGAAGACATCTTCAAAAATGTCTCCAAAATTGGAGAAGACATCGTCAAAACCGCTGAAGCCCTGAAATCCCGTATTGTTTAGACCGGCATGGCCGTAGTGGTCGTAAATTTCTCTTTTTTGTCTGTCGCTTAACACTTCATAGGCTTCGGCGGCTTCCTTGAATCGTTCCTCCGCTTTTTTGTCTCCCGGATTCTTATCGGGATGACACTGCATGGCGATTTTCCTGTAATTTCTTTTCAGTTCTTCATCGGATGCCGTTTTGGAAACGCCCAGAATTTCGTAGTAATCCCTCTTGGTCATGCGCTTTTTTTCATTCCTCCGATTTCATCTTTGTGGCAAGCGCGTTTAGCAATTCTGTGTTATTGGTTTTCTCCAAGGCCTTTTTTGCAAAGGAGAATTTCTTGAGCTCCACAGCCCTGCCGGCAATATCTTCCCAGTCAGCGGACCGAAGTTCAGCGCCCTGTGCTTTGGCCGCGCCGTGAAAAAGAAACGCATCGCCATTTTTAAAGGCGATTTCCCTAATTTTCTTCAATCCTTCCTGATGCCCGGCCCTGGCATAAAATTCCAGAGCATCGGAAAGGGCTCCCGCCTCAAAAAACAGATCACCGTAATGGATCAGCGTTGTGGCGGGTGTCTTATCTATGTATAATATTTTTTGTTTTAGTCGGTAATCCGGCAGTTTTCCTTTGCTCAAGGAGTTCCTCCAAAAAATGAAGCCGTGCGGATAAACACGGCGTAATGTAATAACGGTTTGATTTTTGTCAATGGCAGAAAAATATTATTTTACCAGCCGCGAGAATGCCTCCTCGTATTTTGCCCTGGTTTTTTCGATAATGTCCTGAGGCAATGAGGGTGCCGGAGGTTTCTGATTCCAGTGAATAGAAAGAAGATAATCACGAAGAAACTGCTTGTCGTAGCTTTTTTGTGGCCGGCCTTCTTCATAATCATCAGCCGGCCAGAATCGCGAGGAGTCCGGAGTCAGCAACTCGTCAATCAGAATCAGCTCATCACCGATCAGGCCGAACTCCATTTTTGTGTCGGCAATAATAATGCCTGCTTTTAATGCAATGGATGCGGCTCGTTCATAAATGGCGATGGATTTTTCCATGATTCTGGCGGTGAGCTCGGCGCCAATGAGATCTTCCATTTCGGAATGGGTGATGGGCGCATCGTGCTCTCCATGAGGCGCCTTAGTAGTCGGCGTGAAAAGGGGTTGCGGAAGTTTGCATGATTCTTTCAAGCCTTCCGGCAGTTTGATTCCGGAAACAGACTGGCAGCGGCGGTATTCGTTCCATCCGGAACCGGAAAGATATCCCCGCGCGATGCATTCCACGGGAAGTGGTGTTGCATCTTTTACCAGCATGCTGCGTCCTTTGAGATCCTCCAGGTATGTTGCGCATTCGTGGGGAAAATCAACGGCTTCAGCGGAAATAATATGGTTGTTGATAATATCTTTCATCTGTTTGAACCAGAAGACAGACATCTGGTTCAAAATGATGCCTTTGCCTGGAATGGGATCTGACATGATGACGTCGAATGCGGAAATCCTGTCAGTGGCTACCAGCAGAAGAGCATCCTTTACGGTATAGAGGTCACGCACTTTTCCACGCTTGATCAGTTTTAGTTTGGGGAACTCCGTGCGGAAAATACTTTTTGTCATGTTCTCACACTCCTTTATCGAATGGAAGGGTTGTATTTTTTTTCATGACCGATCGTGGACGTTGGCGTCCTTCCGTAATTATGGCCGGGCATAACTCTGGTCTCGTCCGGTAGCGTGAAAAGCCTGTCCTGAATGGCGTTGTATAGCGCCTGCCAGGAACCTCCCGGCAGATCCGTGCGGCCGACGGCCTCCACAAAGAGAGTGTCACCCGTAAAGACATAACCGGGCGTATAAAGACATATCCCGCCTGGAGAATGGCCGGGGGTATGGATGACTTTCAATTCCACATTGCCCACAGAAATGATCTGACCGTCCTGAACCAGAAGATCAGGAGGGGGCGATTGTTTCGCGCCGAACATACGAAGCATGGCTTGCGGCGTGGAAGTAAGCATTACAGCATCGTCCTGATGTACAATGATTTTTGCCCCGGTCAGTTTTTTCATGTCGGCATTGCCTCCGATATGATCCACATGACCGTGTGTGTTGACAATGTAGTTGATCCGTAAACCATTTTTTGCTGCCAAGGCGATAAGATCATGGACATTGTCGGCCGGGTCGATGACCAGCGCATCTCCGGTGATGGAATCCCCGACGAGATACGCGAAAACAGCCATCTGGCCTACCTGTATTTGCTGAACAAACATGACCGCTCCTTTAAAAATATGGAATGACCACTAGCATTATTTTGTCTGATTCGTCAATTTAAATCCTGCGTTTTAAAAGAGAGCAGAAGAAACCATCCATGAAATGGCGGTGTGGGTAAGTCCTTAAAAAACCTCGACTATCCATTAGTGGTTCAAAAAAGTCAGTTGATGGATGAATGACGGAAAAATCCGGATGAGCCTTTAAAAAGTGTCCGATCACTTCTTCATTTTCACAAGACAGCACGGAGCAGGTGCAATAAATCAGATGACCTCCCTTTTTCACGGTATCTGAAGCATTGTGCAATATGGATTTCTGGTTTTTCGTAAATTCATTGAGATCAGAAGCCTTAAGCCTCCACTTGATTTCCGGATTGCGTCGCAGTGTGCCGGTTCCCGAACAGGGCGCATCCACCAGCACATGATCAAATCTCCGGGAATATTCAACGGGCAGCCGGTGCTTCAGGTCGGCCTGCACGGGCTCGATGATCGAAACACCCATTCTTGCAGCCTCTTTTGTTAATTGTGTGATTTTTCCCCGATCGCGATCCAGAGCCGTGATCCTTCCGCAATTATTCATCATGGCGGCCAGATGCATGGTTTTACCGCCGGTTCCCGAACAGGCATCTAAAACATTTTCGTTTCTTTCGGGGGCCACCAGGCAGGAAACCAGCTGCGCCGCCTCGTCCTGCAACCGTAAAAGGCCTTCATGAAAAAAAATCGTTTTTTGGATGGGCATGGGAGAATCGGATAGGTTGATGCCATAGGGTGAAAACCTGGTTTTGATACAACTGAACTTATCGGCATTGAGCTTTTCCAATAGCTCGTCTCTTGAGATTTTCATGTTGTTGGTGCGGACAGTCATTGGTGGTAATTCATTATTGGCGCGACAAAGAGCAAGGGTCTCTTCTTTCCCGTAAACATTCAGCCATAAGTCAACCAGCCATAAAGGGTGAGAGTGAAATGCGGCGATGTGGAGAGCGGAATTTTCATCCAAAGAGGGGAAAAAAGTTTTATCCGGGCTGCGCAGGTAGCTTCTCAATAGGGCGTTGGTCAATGCGGCTGCGGCCGGAGTGGTATCTTTTGCGATTTTGACTGCTTCATTCACGGCGGCGAAAGCCGGAAGACGTTCGCTGAATTTGAGCTGATACAGCCCGGTGCGCAGAATGTTTTTGACGCTTTCCTGCATCCCGGCATAATCTCCGCGATAAAGCTGCGCAAGGATCCAGTCCAGATGCCCACGCATGCGCAAAACGCCGTAAACCAGATGCGTGAGGAGCCGTCCGTCTGCCGTTCCGGAAAGATTCTTCCGGTCGAGTTGCGTATCAATCAAATTTCCGGCAAAGGATTCATTTTGTGAAACCGAATTTAAAATATCAACGGCCTGACGGCGGATTGTTTTCTTCATGATTTTGTACGAATGACCACGGGACTTGCTTTGTCCGGATATTTCCCTTTAACGGTACCGTAAAACGCGCCTATCTTCTCCATATCCCGTTCGAGATCGTTGCTGGGATAGATCAACGGACCCGCTCCACCTGTTTTGGTTGAATAATCGAGGAAAGCCAGCTGAACAGGAACATGGGCATTTTCGGCAATATGGTAAAATCCTGATTTCCATCCCTTTGCCTTGTGACGGGTGCCCTCGGGGGCAATGGCAAGAATGAATTTTTCGTTTTTATTGAATAGGTCTGTCATTTGCTCCACGGTGCGGCTTTTTGAGCCTCGATCAACGGGGATCCCTCCCATCCATTTCATCAGCAGTCCAAAAGGCATTCGGAATAATTCTTTTTTTGCAATGAAGCGGGGATCCAGCCTGAATGCAAAAGCGAGAATGGCACCATAAAACACGTCCCAGGCTGATGTATGCGGCGCAACGATTACAACAAATTTTTTCTCATCGGGAAGCCGTCCCGCTTTTTTCCATCCCAGTATTTTTATAAAAAAAAGGGATATCCCAAGCATTAAATGCTTTAAAACCGGTGTATTGAAAATTGTATGACGCATCAGGCGAGTCTCCTGGCAAACCGATTTGTTTTATTAAAAAACACAGGTAAAAAAACAGCGAATCGTTTTTTATTTTTCTTTATTTTGAGGTTATAGTGCCTAAAATACTGCCCGGAGCCAGCCGATATCCCCGGAGAAATTCTACCATCAGCATTCTTTTTTTCCCGGCCAGCTGTATGTCTTTCAAAATGACGTGGCCATCAGAGACTGCAACAGGCAAGCCGTCGGTGACCGCGTTGCCGATGGTTCCGGGAGGCTGATCCGTCGGGCCCGGTTCAGCTGCCGCGGCATAAATTTTCAAAAGCTGTCCATCCAAGTAAGTATATGCCGCCGGGGAGGGGCACAGACCGCGGATCAGATTGACAACATGGACAGCACTTTTCTGCCAGTTAATCTTGCATGTTTCCCTGGTCAGGCGGGGAGCAAACGTCACACCGGATGGATCCTGCCGGCGTCTGTGGGCTTTGCCCGATACAACCTGTGCGATGGTTTTCATGAGCAGTGCTGCGCCGTTTTTTGCCAGGCGGTCATGAAGCTGCCCGTATGTTTCCTCCTCGCCCAGCAGGGTTTCTTCCTGGGCCAGGATATCGCCGGAGTCCATGCCTTCATCCATCAGCATAATGGTCACTCCGGTTTTTTTTTCACCGCGGATGATGCTCCAGTTCAAAGGGGCCGCGCCACGGTATTTAGGAAGCAGAGAAGGGTGGATGTTCAGGCATCCAAGAGGGGGGAAGTCGATAATCATTTTGGGCAGAATCTGGCCAAAAGCCGCCACAACCACCATGTCGGGCTTGAGTGAATAAAATTTTTCGAGAAAAGAAGGATCTTTTACGGTTTGCGGTTGCAGAACAGGCACACCGGATTTTTGGGCCAGAAGTTTCACAGGAGGAGCGGCTTCCTTTTGCCCCCTTCCCACCGGACGATCCGGTTGTGTAACAGCGGCGATGACCGGTAAGGAACCGGCAAGAAGTGTGTCCAGGGCCGGCAGGGCGAAAGCCGGGGTTCCCATGAAGAGAATTCTCGGTTTGTTCATTGGATCGCACCCCTGTTTTTTTCGTACCCTATATGGAATTAACGGGAATGTGTCAAGAAATACCCTTGTAAGGATCTTTATAATAAATTCCTGTTGTCAATTTCAATTTCATGCACTATATAGTAATCAGTGTTGAAAGTTGCCAAAACAGAAAAAAATACATACAGGCACTTATAACCATAAGAGTTGTGCTTATCAAAAGGAAAGGAGACAGAGCATGAGGACATACGCTATTAAGTATGTGGAACTGGCTGAACAGCATGCAGAAAAGATGGCCAAACGCTGGGCGATGGATGTTCAGAACAATGTTCGGACAAAAAAATACAAAGAGCTGGAAGAGGAGAGGATTGTTAATCAGGGTATAAAATTTTACAGGAATTTCAGTAAAATGTTTGCTGATGACAAAATCAGTGAAGGTGCACTGAAATATTTCCGTGATTACGCTCAAGACTGTTTCAATCTGGGGATTCCCATGAGCGAAGCCGTTTACGCACTCATTCTGTTAAGAAGGCATATCTGGCTTTATGCCGAGTTTCAGACGATCTTCAGTTCCGGCATTGATCAGCGCCAGGCGCTGGATACCTTAAGCCGGACGATTTTACTTTTTGATTATGCCGCGTATGAAGTGACCAAGGAGTACAACGAATTAATAAAAAAAAATAAGGGGAAAAAGAAATAATTTCCGCTTCCCTGTTCGCTTATCATTGGAGAAAGGAGAATGATATGGTGGAGTCGATTAAGCTGTTGGATGTGCTGGAGGCCAACCTTGATGAAATAGCCGCTCACTGGGCGGCCGATGTTAAAAAAAACAAAAGAACGGCGCATTACAGGGATCTTCCTGATGAGAAGCTGTTGGTTCAGGCCGTGAAATTTTACAGTCAATTGAGAAATTTACTGATTGCACCTAATCGTCTTGAGAAAGCGCAGGAATTCTTCATGCATTATGCGCGAACCTGTTATGAAAACGGGATCCCGCTGCATGAATCTATTTATGCCCTGAACATGATGCGCCGCCACATGTGGCTCTATGCTGAATTTCAGGCGATATTTATCAACGCGCTGGAACATAATCAGGCTATTGACTCCGTCATGCGCATTATGCTTTTGATTGACCATGCTGTTTTTGAAATCACCGAATACTATCAGGATCGTCTCCGGCTGGAGAACTGCAGCGCGATATAAAGAAAATCATTGATTGTATTCATGCAACGGGGCAGCATCTCCCTGCTTCCATTCGATTATAGAATTTGTTCAGGTTCAGTCCGGTCGGGTTTGTTCTAACTCGATCGGACTGTTTTTTTTTGTTTCGGGTTGTTCAAATTCCAGGATGGTTTACAGGCGTTCCGGCGCAATGCCACCGAATTGTCGAATCAAACAGGACATTGACCAGGCTGTACACACAAAAGATGAAGAGGGTGCCGCCGACCTCCGGGATTACATGAAATTTTCCGGATCTACGTCCGCCGTAATCTTCACGGCGCTTGTCTCGTGCTTTTCCATCAGCTCGCTTGCAATGGCGTGCAGAACCCGGCTATTTAGTCCCTTGAGCAGCATTTGCTGGCGATATTGTCCCCGGATCTTTGCCAGCGGGGATTCCGACGGGCCGATTATTTCCACAGCATTACCATGCTTTGCTGCAAGTTCCCTCGCTTTGCAGCCCGTTTCCCGCGCGATTTCCATGAGCGCGTCCTTTTTCGCAGAGGACAGCCGAATGCAGATGATTCGGCTGAAGGGAGGGTACTGTAAAGCTCTGCGAAACTCAATTTCATCGGAATAAAAAGACGGATAATCATGTTTTTGGGTATACTTCAGGGCGTAGTGCTGCGGATTGAAAGTCTGGATGATGACCCGGCCGCAGACTGTGCCGCGTCCGCCCCTTCCGGCAACCTGCGTAAGCATCTGGAATGTTTTTTCCGATGCACGAAAATCCGGCATGTTCAGGGACGTGTCCGCCGCGATGACACCTACAAGAGTGATAAAGGGGAAGTCATGTCCTTTGGTGATCATCTGCGTGCCAACCAGAATATCAATTTTTTTCTGTTCCAGTGCGCAGAGAATCTCTTCCTGTGAACCTTTTCGGGCGGTGGTGTCCGAATCCATCCGGCAGATCCGTGCGTCAGGGAACATCCGTTCAAGTTCTTTTTCCAGCTTCTGAGTACCGGTGCCGTAACTGAGGATTTTCCCGCTGCGGCAATTTGGGCAAAGCGGCATGGATTTCTGTGTATGGTCACAGTAGTGGCATTTAATGATCCCTTCCGCCAGATGGTTCTTGAGGGCAACAGCGCAATTGGGGCATCGGAAATTATAGCCACAGTCGGCACAGACCAGAAAGGTGTCAAATCCCCGTTTGTTGAGAAAAAGCAGGGCCTGTTCTTTGCGGGCCAGTGTTGCGGCAAGAGCCTGGATCATGGTGTCCGAAAGAATCGGTGCTTTGCCTTGGGCTTCCTTCTGTTCTTTCATATCTACAACGTCAATTCGCGGCAACGGTCTGTTTTGTACCCTTTGCGTCAATTCAAGAAAAGCATATTTGCGGGTCCTGGCATTGTAGTAAGAACGGATTCCCGGAGTGGCCGATCCGAGAACAACTACCGCTTTATGCATTTTCGCTTTTACCACGGCCAGATCCCGGGCGTGATAGCAGAGCTTGTCATCCTGCTTGTAAGAGGGATCGTGTTCTTCATCAACGATTATTAATTTCAGGTTGTCAAGCGGAGCAAAAAGTGCGGAGCGCGCGCCGATCACAAGGTTGATCTTGCCGCGTTTGATTTGGCGCCACTGATCATAGCGGACGCTGCGCGCGATACCGCTGTGAATGACGGCGATTTTGCTTTCGTCGAATCGTCCGGCAATCCGTGAAATCAACTGGGGGGTCAGGGCGATTTCCGGGACCAGATAGATGGCGGTGCCGCCGTTTTTGATCACGTCCGCAATCGCCTTGAGATACACTTCTGTTTTGCCGCTTCCGGTAACCCCGTGAAGAAGAATCGGAGAAAATGTATCCTCGCGGAGCCTGCTCAGAATCTCCGTCAGGGCAGTTTTCTGTTCATCATTTAGCGTAATGTTTGCAGGCGCTTTGCTGATGGACGAAGTCAGAGATGTTTTTCGTATGAATTCGGCGTTTCCGACAGCAAGGACCCCTTTTTCAAACAACTTTTTGATTACAGCGCTTGAAGTTTTCGCGGATGCTATCAGATCATGTAAATCCATGGGGCCGGAGTTTTTCAGAAAATCAACAACAGCCTCCTGCCGTGCCGTCATCCGCAGGTCATCAGGCCACGTGGATTCAAGCCGTATGATTTTCTGTGTTCGGACGGCCAGGGGCTTTTTCTGTCGCTCGACCATTTGCAGAAGACCGGCCAGGTGAAGCCCGTGCACAATCGCTGCAACATTTTTAAATTCAGTGTTTTTGATCAGATTTCCAAGCGCGATTCCTTGAGGACGGGAATGAAGAAAATCCAGAAGCTTTTCCTGTGATCTGGAAAGTTCCAGACCGGCAGGTACGGGCAGGGGCTGAATCCATAGATAATCTTTTTTCTCAGATCCTGAGGGAACCAGCTCGGCCAAAGTTTTTCCCAGAGGATAGATGCAATATCTGGAAATCCAGGAAAAAAACTCGAGATCTTTATCGTCAAAAAGTGGTTCGTCATCAAGGATTTCGGTGATGGGTTTAACCTCTTCCAGATCGCAGGTGGATGTCACGGCCGTGATAAAACCGGTTCGTTTTCTGCGGCCAAAGGGGATGTAAGCCCTTTTGCCGATCATGGCTTTTGTCTTGAGATTTTCCGGTACGGCATAGGTGAAGATCTTATCGGCCGGAATATTGAGGGCGATGTTTACGTACATGAAATTTGACTAGCATCTTTAGAGAAAAAAAGAAATCTTCCTCTTTGAATGACATCATTTTAAGGTAATATAGATATGTGTATTACAGAAACGGGATAGGCTCAAATAAAAAAACGCCCCGGGAACGGGGCGTTTTACCGTACGGGAAAAATTATTCGCCTTTGAGTTTTTCAAGTTTTTCCTGTTTGGTTTTGCAGTCGATGCATTCCGTGGTAACCGGTCGGGCCATCAATCTCTTTTCAGAAATCGGCCCTCCGCAGGATTCACATATTCCGTAAGTTCCATCATCAATTCTTTTAATAGCTTCCTGCATTTTCACAATAAGCTTACGCTCCCTGTCGCGGATGCGGAGCTCAAAATTCCTGTCGGCTTCCAATGACGCACGATCATTGGGATCAGGGAAGTTTTCCTTGCCGTTCGTCATTTCTGTGACCGTTTTACCCGCCTCATTCAGCAATTCGTTGATCTTCTGAATGAGCAGTTTCCGAAATGCTTCAAGCTTTTCCGGCTTCATAGTTGTCTGTTTTTCCAATGCCGCTACTCCTTCATATTTGTGATGTTGAATTATGGCTCTTATTACCTAATGGTAAAATGTTTGTAAAGGAAAAAAATTCATGAAAAAAGATGATAGAAATCATGTTTTTACATTCTGGTAAAAACCGGCGGACGATTCGATGGCCTAGATTTCGGAGCGATAGACGGAAATGATTTTTTCCACGATATTGGTGGTCGATTTTCCAACTACTTCAGGAATAATCGCCACTCGCCCGCCCCATTGGCTGATTTCATTTCGTCCGACCACCTGGTCTTCCGGCCAGTCACCCCCTTTGATCAGGAGATCCGGTTTCAGATAACAGATGAGTTCCAGTGGCGTCAATTCCGTGAATATCGTTACAAAATCAACGCACTCCAACGCGGCCAGTACTTCAGCTCTCTCTTCTTCCGGTACCAGCGGTCGTTTCTCGCCTTTAATTGAACGCACGGAAGAATCACTGTTAAGAGCCAGAACAAGTATGTCGGCCGTCTTTTTTGCTTCCTGTAAATATCGTACATGGCCAACATGCAGGATATCAAAACATCCGTTGGTAAAAGCTATTTTTGCTCCTTTGTTTCGCAGTTCATCAAGTTTGGCTTTGATAGCATCTCTCTCCAGAATTTTTTTCATGACGCTCTCCTGATGATCATTGATTGAAAAAAACAAATAAAGTCACTTGCCCGTTAAAACACTCTGGCCAGTGTCAGGACCGCTACCTTCGAGGCGCCGCTTCTGATGAGTGTCTTGGCACATTCATTCACGGTGGATCCTGTTGTATAGACATCGTCAACGAGGATCAAGTTCTTTCCCTGGATCTTCACCTTTGGTCCTGCGACGAAAGCTCCTGATATATTTTTTGCACGGTCGTTTTTGTCGAGTCCTGTTTGTGTTAAAGTCAATTTACATCTTTTTAGCAAGGAAAAATCGACCCTTAAATGATGTTTTTTCCCAAGTGCACGGGACAGAATGAGTGACTGATTGAAGCCCCTTTCCCTCAAGCGTTTGATATGTAAAGGAACGGGGATGATGGCATCAAAAAGATGAAAGTCCATATCTTCAAATTTAAAACCGGCCAGGAAAGTGGAAAGGGCCGATCCTGTTGTGATGTCACGTCCATACTTGAACCGGTGGATGGCATCGAGGATGATCCCATCATAGGCAACAGCGGCGCGTGCGGATGAAAACCAGGGCTTTCGTTCCAGGCAGTTTCCGCAAAGGTGATCTTCTGCGGGTGAGTCGGGAAACACGATGCCGCAGACCGGGCAGCAGCTGCCCGTTATGAATGTGATTTGCCTTAGGCAATCGGGGCAAAACACCTCATGGGCTTTACCGGAAATAACTTCAGAGCATGCAAGGCAAAGAGGAGGAAAAAGCGCTTCTGATAATTCCTCACAAAAATCATTCAGAATCAAGCCATATCCTTGGTCAGTTTTTTTATTTCTGTTGCTTTTTCGTCGATTTCCATGCGTGGCGCGTCCCACAGATCTTCCAGACCATAGAAGGAACGGGCTTCATCCTGGAATACAGAAATGACCACGTCGTCATAGTCCAGCAGAATCCACTCTGCGTTTGATTCCCCTTCCACACCGAGCGGCCGGATGTCTTCTTTTTTCAGGTATTCCTGGATCGCAGATGAAATCGCCTGGACCTGCCGGTCGGTTGAGCCGGAACAGATCAGCATGTAGTCCGTGAAGGAAGAAATCTCTTTGACATTCAATACAACAATATTTTTTGCTTTCTTTTGCAATACGGCGTTGATGCATAAAAGCAGTCGCCGGGCCGATTCATTTTTTTTAACTGCCAAATTCCCCTCCGTAAAAACAGGTTGATAGACTGTAGTCTGTTAGGCTACTGGCCTGTTTTGTTGGTAGCCTTCGGTGTTTGTGTTTAAACCTTCTAATAGCCTACAGTTTTTCCCTTATGTCACAATTAACAAAACTTGACAATATTTCATTTTATCTTTCCTTTGGCCGTGAAAGCAGATGACAGGAGAAAATTTTGAGGTAGAACAAATCAAATTGCTAAACGCAATTGCTTCGTTTATATTGACGCCACCTGCAGCAGGCTTTCTGTATGATTTATTGTTCAGATCAGCCATTGGAGGTGTCATGACGCAGAGGAATAGGAAATGATCGGACCAAACAGGGCCTGGGGAGACATTACAGTGTTTCTGGCGTTGTTCTCTGTTGATGTTAATTATCCATATCTGTTCTGCTCATACTCTGTTTTCAACTGTTTACAGAACTTTTTAAGCCGGCCGGTCAGGGATTGAAAGAAGGTTGAAAGCGAATCAACCGAAAGCATTTCATTCGTGTTGTGAAAAAAAAATGAGTATGATAGATCATCAAACCTCATTTGGAATTTAAGGATTTTTATATGAATAGCGTTGTTAAAAGAGTTCACGCACACATGCCCTATCACCTGATGCCAGAGTACTTGCCGATGATTCTGGAGAGGAAAATCAATCTGGAAATCTATTTCAATCACATTGCATTGGAGTCACTGGATAGGGATCAGTGTAAAAAGACAGCCCGGGAAATCAAAGAGGCAGGTTTAAAAGTGACGTTTCATGCCCCTTTTATGGATTTGCGTCCGGGGGCCCTTGATGATAGGATCCGAAAAGCAAGTCTGGACAGAATCAGGATGGTTTTTGACCTGATTCCGTATTTTCATCCGTTGAAAATTGTTTGTCATCCGTCTTTTGATGAACGTTACTACGTGTCCTGCGACGATCTTTGGCTGGAAAACAGCGTCAATTTCTGGCGTCAGTTGCTGGGCGCAGCCAGGGATGGTGGAACAGTCATTGCCCTGGAAAATGTATATGAAAGAGAGCCGCGCATTTTAAGGCGTCTGTTGGAAACGTTGGCTACGGAACAGGTTTGTTTTTGCTTTGACACAGGACATTTTAATGTGTTCTCCCGTGCGCCCTTGAAAACTTGGATGGAAGAGCTGGGTTGTTATATCGGTCACCTTCATCTGCACGATAATTTTGGTAAATTCGATGAACATTTGCCTGTGGGAACGGCCACGTTTCCCTTTGATCAGCTTTTTACCGCTTTGGAAGCGCTCAAGGTGAAACCGACGATCACGATGGAAGCCCACTCGCAGGAGCATTTGTGGCAGGCTATGACGAACCTGCAAAAGATGTCGCTTCTTGACCGGCTGGCTGCATCGGACTGAATCTTCATTGTGGAGCAAGGAATGTCCGCTTATCTGATCAAACGGATCCTGTTTATGATTCCGCTTCTGCTCGGAATCACGATCATCTGTTTTTTTGTAATGCGCCTTGCGCCGGGAGCCCCTACAGATTTGCAGACGCAGATGAATCCGAAGGCTTCCGCGGAAATGAAGGAACGGCTGAGAAGCATGTATGAACTGGACAAGCCCATTCATGTTCAGTACTGGTCGTGGCTCAAAAAAATCGGACGCGGCGATTTGGGGATCTCTTTTTCGTCCGATCGCCGCCCGGTTTCCGAAAAGATCTGGGAGCGTCTGCCCATCACGATTCTGATTAATCTTTTATCGCTGGTTATCATCATTGCCGTGGCCGTGCCGATCGGGGTTTTATCGGCTGTTCATCAGGATTCTCTTTTTGACAAAGTGACCGCCGTCTTTGTCTTCATCGGGTTTGCCGTACCGACTTTCTGGCTTGCTTTGCTTTTGATGATTTTCTTCGGTATTCACCTCGGATGGTTGCCGATTTCGGGATTACGGTCCCTTAATTATGAATATCTGAATACATGGGAACAGTTTCTGGATTTGGCAAAACACCTGATTCTGCCCGTCTTTATATCCGCGTTCGGGGGACTTGCCGGCCTTTCCCGCTACATGCGGGCCAATATGCTGGAAGTCATCCGGCAGGATTACATATTGACAGCGAGAGCCAAGGGGCTGAGTGAGAGGCAGGTGATCTACAAACATGCCCTGCGCAACGCACTTTTGCCTGCAATCACCATCCTGGGGTTGTCCATTCCGGGACTGATTGGCGGCTCTGTCATTTTTGAAACGATCTTTGCGATTCCCGGCATGGGGCAGCTGTTTTATATGTCGGTTATGGCCCGTGACTATCCAACAGTTATGGGGATATTGCTGATCGGTGCCATCCTGACGCTGGTGGGAAATCTGATTGCCGATGTATCGTACGCGTTGGCGGACCCGCGCATTAGAATTTCCTGATGGAGATGATATGAACTTCTGGGAAATGTTTTACAAAAACAAGCTGGCGTTGACCGGCTGCGGAATTGTTGTTTTGCTGTTTGCAGTTTCGCTGCTGGCCCCCGTGATTGCTCCATATGATCCGGGCGCAATTGACCTGAAAAACGTTCTGGCATCCCCGTCGGCTGAACACTGGTTTGGCACAGATCAACTGGGACGCGACGTGCTTTCCCGGATGATCTGGGGCGCCCGTATTTCTCTGAAAGTCGGTTTCGTTGCCACGGGACTCGCGATTCTGATTGGAATGATTCTGGGGGCTGTGGCGGGATATTACGGCGGCTGGATCGACGCAGTGATTATGCGTTTTGTCGATATTATGCTCTGTTTCCCGACTTTTTTTCTGATTCTTGCGGTGATCGCTTTTTTGGAACCTTCGATCTGGAACATTATGATTGTCATTGGGCTGACCAGCTGGATGGGAGTGACCCGTCTGGTTCGGGCCGATTTTATTTCGCTTAGGGAAAGGGATTTTGTGAGGGCCGCACGCTCCATTGGTGCAAACGACGCGCGTATTATTTTTGTTCACATTCTTCCCAACGCGCTCGCATCCATCCTGGTGGCTGCTACTCTTGGAATTGCCGGTGCCATTCTGACGGAATCTGCTTTGAGTTTTCTGGGGATCGGCGTCCAGCCTCCGACACCCAGCTGGGGAAATATCCTGACAGCCGGCAAGGATAATATTGACATTGCCTGGTGGATATCGCTTTATCCGGGGTTGGCGATACTTATTACGGTGGTCGGCTATAATTTGCTGGGAGAGGGAATACGCGATGCGTCTGATCCGCGCCTTAAAAGATAGTACCCTCCATTGACGGATACATCCATGCCGTTTGAATCTTTCTTGAATATCTTGTTTTCTTTCGGAGTTGTTTGTCCGCTTAACGCCGACGCCTGTTTTTTCTGCTTGAAGCTGTTTTCAATGGCCTGACATTCTGGTTGCGGGCAAAGATATTTTTAATAAAATCGTTGACTTCATTGGAGCCTATGAATTGTACGGCAAGATGATTTTTCCCTGTGGTGTCGATCCAGTGACGTGTTATTTCACAATCTGCGAAAGTTTCACCGTTTTCAAAAACAAACTTAATTTGAACAATGGTTCCAACCTTATAAGACGGGCTATCCTCTTCTTCAGGCAGGGTAAAGTGAGCGCTGCTTCCGGAGATGTCGACAATCTTAAATTCCTGATTCTCGCAGAAAGCATAGATTACGGGCCGCAGGTCCATACGTATTCTGGGCCAGAGTCGCAGGTCGCAGGCGAAAGGTTCAGAGAGCCTGCGCAGGAAAATCCTTTTGTCCGGTGAGATGGTTTCTATCCGGGCTTCAAAACCGAAACGGGGTTTTTTTTGACCGCCCGGGCAGTAGGTGAAGAAGAGAACAGCCATGAGATGATGATTGTCCAGGGGAGGAACGGTCTGTTCAATGGATATCAGGTTGTCGTGTAAAAATTCGATAAAATGGGAACGGCGCACGTCATTGGCCGCCAGTCGTAAAAAAATTTTTTCTTTCGGTTTAATCTCCAGCGTCATGAGTCTTCATCCTCTTGAACAAATTCAATAAATTCCAGCAGTCAAACAGAAAGCGGCCCGTGCCCCCGGGCAGGGATGTTATCCTATACGACAAAATCTGTAAAATATTTAAAGAAAAAGTTACTTTATGTCAAGATTTATAAAATAAATCTCTTGGGACTTGATTATGTTTACAAAATATAATACGAAACCGCCACGGTGTAAAATATTATCAATAAATAAATATACGTTAAATTTTTCAGGAGGAATGGAATGTCCAGAAGAGTCAACTCAGAATTGCTGAAAATCGATCGCCGCATCATTTCCAGAAAGTTGCTGGCCGGAGAATTATCGGAAAAAGATTTAGCAGGGCTTTTGAAAAAGCTTCCGGACGTGTCGGAAAATGCCGAGGAGATTGTGGCTCCTTCCAATGAAAAATAATTGATATGCTGATTGATTCTCATGCCCACCTGGAGATGAAAGAATTTGATTCCGACCGCTCTGACGTCATTGAACGGGCCGGGCAAGCGGGGGTTGATGTCATTGTCACCGTGGGGACCAATCTGCGCTTGAGCCGCAAAGCGCTCTCCATTGCCCGTCAATACAAAAATATCTATGCGACGGTGGGGATTCATCCGCATGATGTCGCGAAGGCAGATGAAAAAACTCTTGATGAACTGAAGCTTCTTGCGGAAGATCCCAGGGTTGTTGCTTACGGTGAAATCGGGTTGGATTATTATCGCAATATCTCTCCCCGGGAGAAACAGAAAGAAATGTTTGGCCACCAGCTTTCACTGGCCCTGGAGCTGAAACTCCCCGTGGTCATTCACGACCGCGACGCCCATGAAGATACGCTGAGTATGGTGAAAGATTCCGGTGTCCGGCGAGGTGTTTTTCATTGTTTTTCCGGAGACGATGTCATGGCCAGGCAGTGTATTGACCTTGGATTTTATATTTCCGTTCCGGGTGTCGTTACTTTTGATAAGTCCACAGTGCTTCACGAGGTTGTCCGTCAGGTGCCGCTCGACGCTATCCTTCTGGAAACCGATTGTCCCTATCTTGCCCCTGTTCCTTTCCGCGGCAAAAGAAACGAACCGTCCTTCATTGTTCACACGGCAAAGAAAGTTGCCGCAATCAAGGGGAGGAAGTGGGAAGAAGTTGCGCAGGTGGCAGCTCAAAACGCCCGGAAACTTTTTGGTATTATCGAATCCCATGCCGATCGGGGTGCGGCGTTTTGAAAAATTCATAAAGATACAAATTATGGTGCATAAAAACGATCAACCATTGAAGAAAGCGGTCGTCCTGCTTTCCGGCGGTATTGATTCCACTACAACGCTGGCGATCGCCCGGTCTGCAGGATTTATCATTTATGCCCTGAGTTTCCGATACGGCCAGCGACATCTGGTCGAGCTGGAAGCGGCGAAGCAGATTGCTCTAAACAATACCGTTTGTCAACACCTGATTGTGGATATCGATCTTCGCCGCATTGGCGGATCCGCTTTAACCGATGACCTTCCTGTTCCCAAAAACCGCTGTGTGGATGATATGGGGAGGGATGTTCCGATCACCTATGTTCCCGCCCGCAACACGATTTTTCTTTCATATGCTTTGGCATGGGCGGAGGTGATTGACTCCCGTGATATTTTTATCGGTGTGAACGCACTGGACTATAGCGGGTATCCGGATTGCCGCCCGGAGTTTATTGAGTCTTACGAACACATGGCCAATCTGGCAATCAGGGCCTGTGTGGAGGGAAAACAAAAGCTGACCATTCATGCACCGCTTATCCATCTGAGCAAAGCACAGATTATCCGTAAGGGTATGGAACTGGGGGTCGATTATTCCCTTACGCACAGTTGCTATGACCCTGCCGCAGACGGCGCAGCTTGTGGTCAATGCGATTCATGCCTGCTGCGCCTGAAGGGCTTCCGTGATGCCGGAATCAGCGATCCGGTGAGATACGAGGATAAAGGTTCAAGGTGAAAGGCTAAAGGCGATAGGGTCAGGAAGCAGGGTTCAGGGGATGTATCGGATCAAGGAGATTTTTTATTCTATTCAGGGTGAGGGTTATTACAGCGGTCGTCCGGCGCTGTTTTGCCGTTTTTCCGGATGTAATTTGTGGTCGGGGAAAGAAGAAGATCGAAAAAAAGCAATCTGCTCTTTTTGTGACACCGATTTCCTGGGAACAGACGGTCCGGAAGGCGGCATATATGAAAATGCCGGACAGTTATCCCAAAGCATCGCAAAACTCTGGCCTCAATCTGAAGATCATCGATTTGTAGTGTGCACGGGAGGAGAGCCTCTTTTGCAGATGGATTCTGTTCTGGTTGGTGCCTTGCATAAAGAGGGTTTTGAGATCGCCGTCGAAACCAATGGGACCATTTGTGCGCCGCCGGGAATCGACTGGATTTGTGTCAGTCCTAAAGCACACACGCAACTCTTGCAGACTTCCGGTCATGAACTGAAGTTGGTTTACCCTCAGGACGGGGCGGAGCCCCGCCAATATGAAAAGCTGGACTTCAGACATTTTTTTTTACAGCCCATGGACGGAGCCGGTAGTGATGAAGCCGTAAAGAAGACGCTGGTCTATGTGTTGGCCAATCCCCGTTGGCGAATCGGTCTGCAATTGCATAAAATACTGGGACTAAGGTAGGAAGGTAGAATGGAGATTTATAAAGTTTTCAAGTTTGACGCGGCGCATTACCTGCCCAATGTTCCCGCAGGGCATAAATGTGCCAGGTTACACGGCCATTCTTTCCGTGTTGAAATCCATTTGAGGGGCATTACCAGTCCACGTACGGGCTGGGTGATGGATTTTTCGGATATCTCGGCCGCTTTTCAACCGATCCTGGAACAGCTCGATCATAAAAATTTAAACAGCATTGAAGGCCTTGAAAATCCCACTTCAGAGAACCTCTGCCGTTGGATCTGGTGGAAGCTCCAGCCGGCATTGCCGCAATTATGCAAGATTGTCGTCCAGGAAAGCCCGGAATCCGGCTGTATCTACGAAGGGAAGGAGTGAAATATAAATCTCCCCAGGATTTTCAGCGTTCCATTTGCCATGAGAGATATCAAGAAGGTGTGTTCTGTAAATCCCTGTGGATCGTGCATGACAACTTGATCATGACTTCGCTTCGTAAAAGAAAATAATTTACCACTCAACTTTTTCTTTTTTCAAGATTTCCTGTGCTTTTTTATGGCCGAGTTTGGCTGATGTTGTGACATCGTCAAATGCTTTCTCTTTTTCGCCAACATTGGCCAGAGAAATCCCTCGATTAAAATAGGCGTCTGCAAGCTCCGGATTAATCTTAATCGCCTCATTAAAATCCAGGATCGCCTGATGATAGTTTTCGAGGCTGAGATAAGAAAGCCCCCTATTGTAATGTGTTTCCGCATCCTGAGGATTGATCTTGATGGCTTCATTAAAGCTCACAATGGCCTGATTAAAATTACCGAGTTTGTAATAAGCCACTCCACGATTGTGGTAGGCATTGGCATGCTTCGGATTGATTTCGATGGACTTGTTGTAATTTTTGATTGCCTGATGATAGTTCCCCAGCTGTTCATAGGAGAGTCCCCTGTTATAGTGAGCCTCCGCGTCCTGCGGAGATAACTGAATCGCCTTATTGAAGTCCGGAATGGCCTTGCTGTATTTGCCCAGGTTTCCGTAAGCGGTTCCCCGGTTGTTGTAAGCCACCGCTTGTTTGGGATTGATCTTGATGACCTTGTTATAATCCTGGATGGCCTCATTGTGCTTGCCGAGGTTTGTATAGGCAATTCCCCTGTTGCGGTAGGCTGCGGCAAACTGAGGATTGTTCTCAACGGCTTTCGTGTAAGCGGTAACGGCATCGGAAAAATTGCCGGAAGCTGCGGTGGCAAATCCTTTTTCAAACCATTCGATAGAATCAAGTTCTTTGATGTTTTTATGATAGGCCGCAAGGGTTTTCGGCTGCTTTTTGCCTTCCGCCGCAGCGAGTTCTTCCCGCAGTTTTTTGTTTTCTATTAAAAGATCATTGTTGAGTTTTCTGACGTTCTCCAGTTCCGTTGTTTTTTGAACGTCTTTGCCAAGCGCATCAATGAAGCTGGTCAGGTGATCGGGATCAGCCGTAATTTTTGCCTGTAGTGAATAGGCCTTTTCATCCCATTTTTCTTCGACCAGTTGTGTCGGCACAACACCTGCCGTGAGGGCTGCAATCCGTTCTTTGGGGATCTGTGCGTTTTTCACCGCTGTTTCATTTAAGAGGTATTCCCCCAGTTCATCGAGTAGAAGCTGTTTGACTTCTCTGAGCGCTATGGTGCGGCTGGTGTCCTTGTTGTCCTGCGCCGCTGCCTGATAGCTATATTCTTTGGTGAAGGTTTTCATTTCGGCAAATGCCTGACCCGAAAGCATGACAACCATCACAATAAAGATTAAGGCCATTCGTTTCACAATAGATTTCATGGATATTCGCTCCTTTGGCTGTTGATTGCATTTTATAAATCAACACGCATTAAAAGACAAGAAACATTCTTAAGGATTTACGCAGCTTGCTCTTTGACGGCAGGATGTCTAAGACATGAGCCTTCCTTCCCTTCGATGCATGAAAAAAATTGCTTTTTTATCGTGATTATAATAAGTTGTCACAAGGGGTGCCGGACTCTGTCTGTTTCTTTTCGGTGATGATGTCTCGAAACGGGATGGAGGCACGGCTGAGATTATACCCTTTGAACCTGACCCGGGTAATGCCGGCGTAGGGAATGGCGATTATCATAAAATCGTTTTGGCCATATCCTTTTCAGGTGAAGGGGAGTGGCTTTTTTATTTGGAATCGCTATGAATAAGGACATTGTCATTATAAGCGGCGGGCGCCTGGGTAATCCGGACTTTTTCAGAAAAAGTCTCAAGGAAATCGACAATCGCCTGCTGATCTGCTGTGACGGTGGCGTACGTCACCTGGGGGCGTCCGGTTTTTTACCAGATGTAATCGTGGGAGACATGGACTCCATTGATCCGTTGCAGAAGGCGCATTATGAACACCAGGGCGTGGAGATGATCCGGCATCCGGCCAACAAAGATTTTACTGATACAGCCCTGGCGCTGGAATATGCTCTTTCCATGAAACCTCGGTCCATTCAGATCTGGGGTGCGCTGGGTGGAAGAATGGATCATGCCATGGCAAATGTTTACCTACTGATCAGAGGGAAACGTTCGGGAGTGAAAACCTGTCTGCTGGACGAATTTTGTGAAGTATTTGTTGCCCCAGCTGATGTTCGATTTGAAAATGCAGTCGGGTGCGTTGTTTCGCTTCTGGCACTGAGTCCTCAGGTGGAGGGGATCACCCTGCGGGGGTTTGCTTACCCGCTGACGGATGGTGTGCTGACTCTTTCCGAATCACGGGGAGTCAGCAATGTCATCCTGGAAGACCCGGCCGTTATGCGCGTACGCTTCGGTGATCTGCTTGTGATCCGTTACCGGCAAAAAAATGTCTTTCCGGAGGAATGTTAGGTGGTAAGGCCATTAAAAGTTCTGTGCATTGGCGGATCGGATTCGGGTGGGGGAGCGGGCATTCAGGCCGATTTAAAAGCGGCGGGCGCCTGCGGCTGCTATGCCATGACGGTGATTACGGCGCTTACGGCTCAAAACACGCGGGGCGTGCAAAATATTTTCCCGGTCCCGAAAAAGTTCATCGTAGCGCAGCTGGATTCCGTATTGAGCGATATCGGTCCAGATGCAGTGAAAACCGGAATGCTTCTGACACCGGGTGCAGTCGATGCTGTTGTGAGAGCGATTGTGCAGTACAGTCTGAAAAATGTTGTTGTGGATCCGGTGATGACGGCCAAGGGCGGCCGCAACATGATGCGTGATACGGCGCAAAGGGCGGTTGTCCGAAAGTTGATGCCACTTGCATCGGTTGTCACTCCCAATATTCCGGAGGCAGAATCTCTGGCCGGGATGAAAATCCGGTCAGTCGTGGAAATGAAGAAGGCTGCTGCCGTAATATCCGGGACGGGGGTAAAGTATGTGGTGATCAAAGGCGGCCATTTGCCGTGCAGAAAAAATTCGGGCAGCATTGATATTGTTTATGATGGAAATGAATTCTGTGAATTTTCATCGGAATGGATCGAAACAAAAAACACGCACGGAACCGGCTGTACGTTTGCGTCGGTACTGGCCGCCAGTCTTGCGCAGGGCATGAATGTTTTTCAGGCCGCTGGGCGGGCTAAAAAAATAGTAACGCAATCCATTGAACAATCGCTTGATGTGGGTCGTGGACACGGACCGGTTAATGTTTCTGTAAATAAGGAGCCGCAGCATGAGTGTCTTTACCTGCTTCAAACGGCTGTCAATATGTTGAAAGAGAAACGATGCGGCCAGTTGATTCCGGAGGTGCAATCCAATCTGGTTTATGCAGAAACCGGCGCTGTAAAGGAATCTCAAATTGCAGGTTTTCCCGGGAGAATCATCCGTTATTACGATGGGGTACATGTTGCGGCCAATCCTGAATTTGGCGCTTCGCAGCATATGGCTCATGTGGTACTGACCGTTTTGAAACATGATTCATCCTATCGCAGTGCGATGAATATCAAATATTCAAAAAGCATCATTGCCACATGCAGAAGGATCGGATTAGCCGTCGACCATTTTGACCGGGCCGACGAACCGGTCAAAAAGATCGGCCGGGAGGGGTTTTCCCTTGAATGGGGTGTCAACCGCGTGCTTCTCCGCAACCGGATGATACCGGACATCATTTATGACAGGGGTGGATGGGGCAAAGAACCGATGGTTCGTGTGCTGGGCAGAAGTCCTGTTGAGGTGGTTCAAAAAGTGCTGACCATTTTAAAATATTTATAAATGTACAAAGAAGGGCAGAGTGAAAGATGGTTTTGGATGAAATTGTTATTACAAAAGCGATTATTGAAAGGTTTTTGGAAAAATTGCTTCAGGCGACGGATGTGGATGTTGCCATCGTCGGCGGAGGACCTTCCGGTTTGGTAGCAGCTTATTATCTCGCGTCTGCAGGGAAAAAGGTTGCTCTGTTTGAGCGGAAATTGAGCCTGGGCGGAGGGATGTGGGGCGGTGGAATGATGTTCAACGAAATTGTGATTCAGGATGAGGCCAGGGAAATCCTGGATGTTTTTGATGTTCGCTACAGGGAATATCAGAAGGGTTATTACACCGCCGATGCCGTTCTGGCCGTTACTTCTATTTGTTCTCAGGCGGCCCGTGCGGGCGCAGTCATTTTTAATTGCGTGAGCGTAGAAGATGTGATGATCCGTGAAGGAAGGGTGGCGGGGCTGGTGATTAACTGGTCGCCGGTTGAAATGGCGGGGCTTCATGTTGATCCTTTGACGATCGCGGCCGGTAGCATCATCGATACAACCGGTCATGCCACTGAAGTATTGAAGGTGATCGAACGGAAAGCCGATATGCAGTTGGCTACTCCCTCAGGAAAATTGGTTGGTGAACGCTCTATGTGGGCAGAAAAGGCGGAACGCCTGACGATGGACAATACCCGACAGATCTGTCCAGGTGTTTATGTGGCCGGCATGTCGGCCAATGCAGCTTTCGGAGGGCCGAGAATGGGGCCGATTTTCGGTGGTATGCTCCTGTCCGGCCGAAAAGTTGCGGAATTAATTCTGGCATCATCCTGAATGCCGAACAATTGTATTGATAGTTTGGAGGAGAAAAAATGACACAACTGGAAAAAGCCCGCAGCGGGATCCTCTCTGAAGAGATGGAGATCTGTGCTGCAGAAGAAGGTGTTGAGGCGGAATATATCCGGCAGGGGGTAGCGGACGGAACAATCGTGATTTGCCGCAATGTGAACCACAAGACCATCAAACCGCTTGTCATCGGCAGAGGATTGCGAACAAAAGTTAATGCTAACATCGGCACGTCGAAAGACAACAATGATCCGGCGGTCGAACTGGAAAAGCTTCATGTTGCCTGTAAAGCAGGAGCAGACGCCGTAATGGATCTGTCCACCGGCGGCGACCTGGCCTCCATACGCAAGGCGGTTATGGAGCATTCAATCGTGGCCATCGGGACGGTGCCAATTTATCAGGCAGCCGTAAAAATTCTTAGCGAGAAAAAAGCGATTTCAGAAATGACCCCGGACGACCTGTTTGCCGTCATTGAGGAAAACGGACGCGACGGCGTTGATTTTATAACGGTTCATTGCGGCGTAAACCGTGAGAGTGTGGCCGTGGTGGAGCAGCAGGGAAGAGTTCTGGGGATTGTCAGCCGGGGTGGTTCTATGACTGCCAACTGGATGCGCTGCAACAACCGGGAAAATCCGCTCTATGAGGAATATGACCGACTGCTTGCCATTGCGCATCGTTATGACATGGTTTTGAGCCTGGGGGACGGTTTGCGTCCGGGCGCGATTCACGACGCAACGGACCGCGGTCAAATCAGCGAACTGATCATTCTGGGAGAACTGGCCGCACGCGCCCGCGATGCGGGGGTCCAGGTGATGATTGAAGGACCGGGCCATGTCCCGATTACCGAAGTGGAAGCCAATATCCGCCTTCAGAAAAAATTATGCCAGGGGGCTCCTTTTTATGTTCTGGGGCCGCTGCCAACGGACATTGCACCCGGTTACGACCATATTACCTCCGCGATCGGCGGCGCCATTGCCGGAGCGGCCGGAGCGGATTTCCTCTGTTACGTGACACCGGCGGAGCACCTCCGTCTACCGACGCTGGCCGATGTTCGGGACGGTGTCATTGCCGCGCGTATTGCCGCACATATTGCGGATATTGCCAAAGGAATTAAAGGCGCCCAAGAACAGGACCGGAAAATGTCCCTTTGCAGGAAAAACTTTGACTGGCAGGGCCAGGTTGATTTGTCCATTGATCCCGAAAGGACGGTTGCCCTTCTGGAAAAAAGCAAAAGCGCCCAGGAGGAGGGATGTACAATGTGCGGTGAATTCTGTGCGATCAAGCTGGGTAAAAAATAAACAAACGCCGGAAAAGAGAAAGAGAGATCGATGCGGACGGAGGGCGGGCAAGACAGTGAAAAAATCCGTGCAGCCGGAGCGATTGTAGACCGCTTGAAAGAGTCGGGATTTGAAGCGTACTTTGTCGGCGGCTGTGTGCGGGATTATCTGCGCGGTGTCATCCCTGCCGATTACGATATCGTGACTTCAGCCCTGCCGGATCAGGTGATTGGCCTTTTTGACCGCACGGTCGCCGTTGGTGCCAGATTCGGCGTTGTTGTCGTGATGGACGGCGATTATTCCTTTGAGGTGGCAACTTTTCGCAGCGATGATGCGTATGAAGACGGCAGACGTCCCTCCCGGATTCACTACTCATCGGCCAGAGAGGACGTTTTCAGGAGAGATTTTACGATCAATGGCCTGCTCATGGATGCAGAAACGGGAGAGGTCATTGATTATGTGGATGGCTGTGCCGACATCGCCTCGAGAATCATCCGGACCATTGGTGATCCTGCGGTCCGCTTCGGGGAAGACTATCTGAGAATGCTAAGAGCAATCCGTTTTGCGGCCAATCTTGATTTCACCCTTGACGTTGCCACGAAAAATGCGATTATCGAACATGCGCATAGGATCAAAGACACCAGCGCGGAACGCATCCAGGAGGAGTTGAATAAAATACTCACGCGTGGCGGGGCGCGCCGGGGTTTGGAAATGATGGCGGAGACAGGGATCCTGAAACAGATTCTCCCGGAAGTGGAAAACATGCGGGGTGTTTTGCAGCCACCCCGGTTTCATCCGGAAGGTGACGTGTGGGAGCACACGATGATCATGATGAAGAGACTATCTGATGAAACTGCGCCACGAACTGATTTGGCCCTGGCATGGGGCGTCCTGCTGCATGATGTGGGGAAGCCCGTGTCACGATCGGAAGATGAAAACGGGGTGCATTTTTACGGTCACGTCAAACTGGGAGAAGCGATTGCCGACGGTCTCATGCATCGGTTGCGCTTTTCCCGTGCGCACAGGGAAGTCGTTTTGAACCTGATCCATCAACACATGGTTTTCATGAATGTCAGGAAAATGAGGCAGGCGCGTTTGAAAAAGTTTCTCCGGATGGAGGATTTTCATCTGCACCTGCAGCTGCATCGGCTGGATTGTCTGGCCAGCCACGGGATGCTGGACAATTATGAGTTCTGCCTTGAAAAAATGCAAAGCATGGAACAGGAGGAACTGCATCCTCCCCGCCTCCTGACGGGTGATGATCTCCTGGCTATTGGATTTTCTCCGGGGAAGCTGATCGGCGAGATTCTGCGTTCGCTGGAAGAAGAGCAACTGGAAAACCGAATCAGGGATAAAGAAGAGGCGCTGGCGTTTATACGCGGCCGCTGGACGACATCGCACTGAATGCTGAAAGAGGAAGTCGATCAACATGGGGAAAATGAAAAAAATTGTCCTTGGAATACTCATTCTCACGGTGGTCGTTCTTCTTCTGCAGGCCTGCACCAGCCGTGTAAAACAGGTGCGGCCGGGGACGCGCTTGCCGAAACGCCAGCTGGCTGTCATGGGATACACGATTCAGGTAGGAGCGTTCGCAAACGTGGATAATGCCGTACGTTTGACCGAAAAGCTCAAAAATCAGAATTTGGATGCGACCTACTTTAAAGCCGGTGACGGCTTATTTAAAGTTCGGTTCGGGAATTTTTCATCAAAAGAACAGGCACGGCGGCGCGCGCTGAACCTCCGGCAGTCTGGAGTGATCGAAGATTTTTATATTGTCCGGCCGGAAGAATACGCCGTTTCTAAACGCAGACAGTACGGCGATGAATATCTGAGAAAGTCACTGGTGAACAGCGCCCGGGATTTTATCGGAGTGCCTTATCTGTGGGGAGGGATATCCGCCGAAACCGGATTTGACTGCAGCGGACTGACAATGACGGTCTACCAGTTGAACGGGCTGGATCTGCCTCGGCATTCGGCAACGCAGTACGACGCAGGCGAACCCATCGATAAAAACGATCTGCAAAAAGGTGATCTGGTGTTTTTTAAAACACGCGGACGCGGGATTGTGTCTCACGTGGGAATATATATTGGCGATGGCCGTTTCATTCATGCACCGTCAAGAGGAAAAAATATCCGTATCGATTCTTTGTCTGATGAATATTATGCCGCCCGTTATGTTGGATCAAGAAATTATCTCTGATCTTACAGATCTTCTGAAATCCGCTCCAGCACTGAATTTCAGAGGTCAATAAGTGAGGTCCATCGAAAATAATTGTTGTGAAAATTCCACGCAGCGGTTTTTTTCTGAAGAAATCTTTTTTCTCTCCAAAATAAAAAACGAAAAAAAATATTTTTTTTTAACAGTTTTTGTTGACCGGGGAAAAAAAATAGAGTAAAATTAAAACCAAAGAAAGGTTACTGATTCCCAAAAAGAAAAAGTAAACTCAACCAAAGGAGGCTAAACCCAATGACAGCAACAGCAAAGAAAGCAGTGAAGAAGGCCGCGAAGCCAGCCGCAAAGAAACCAGCGGCAAAGAAGAAGGTCGTGAAGAAGGCTGCAAAGCCTGCCGCCAAGAAGGTAGCCAAGAAGGTCGTCAAGAAGGCCGCCAAGAAAGTCGTCAAGAAGGCTGCTGCAAAGAAACCCGCGGCGAAAAAAGTTGTCAAGAAGGCCGCAGCCAAAAAGTAGCATCAACCAGTTATGTGATTTAAAGAGCAGGTAGACGAAAGTCGCCTGCTCTTTAAATTTTGCTTCCAGTTCTTTTTTGTTTTTTACCTTCCAACAAGTATAGCCTCTCCTGAATTCATCATAGAGCATGCACCATCATCAGGAGAACCTTTCTTGAATATCCATCCTTTGCTTCATAAAGGCAGAATCACGCTGATCAGCATGTCTTTGATCTTTCGCCTTGTCTATTGACAGAAGGAAAAAACCATCATATAAAGAACCCAATTTGAATCAAAAGGCAGAACACAGACATGCTGGAATTAAAAAACCTTTATTTTACCATAGCGGATCATGAGAAAAGCGGTGGTATCCGCAATATCATCGACGGAATAAATTATGCCTTTGATGACGGTAAATTTTATGCGATCACCGGTCCGAATGGCAGCGGAAAGACTTCTCTGGCAAAATTAATCATGGGGATCAATCCCGTCACAAAAGGCTCCATTGTTTATGATGGAACGGAGATTTCCGCTCTGACGATTACCGAACGAGCCAGGGCAGGCATCGCATACAGCTTTCAGCAGCCTGCACGTTTCAAAGGAATCACCTTTCGTGATCTGCTGACGATTGCCACGGGGATTGAGGACGAAAAGAAACTGCTGGCGATTCTGAGAAGGGTGGGTATATGCCCGCTGTCATTTATGGATAAAGAAGTAGACGCCAAGCTCTCAGGGGGTGAAATCAAAAAAATTGAACTGGCAACAACCATTGCCGCCAATCCCAAACTTGCTATATACGATGAACCGGACACGGGGATTGATTTATGGACTATCGGTCCGATGGTGAACCTGCTGAAGAAGGAGCTTGCCGAAAACAAGACGACCACTATCGTGGTCAGTCACAACAGGTCTTTTTTAGAGGCGGCGGATGTTGTGATGATCATCAATTCAGGCAGAATTGTTTATGATGGGAATCTGGAGGGTGCCATGCCACTGCTGGAAGACTTGAGTGTGTGTACTTACCGGAACACCTGTGAAGGAGAACAGGATGCTGGATGCTATCGATAAAACATTATTGAAAACGGTTGCCGATCTGGAATCCCTGCCCAAAGGCGCCTATAATATTCGAAAGAACGGCAAACTTCTGAGCCGTCATGTGTCAGCCAATATTAATATCGAAACCAATGCCGATGAAACAGGCATTATTGTCAAAATCAAGCCGGGAACCAAAAATGAATCCGTGCACATTCCTGTGATATTAAGCCAGGCAGGTCTTTATGATGTGGTTTATAACACCTTTATCATCGGGGACGATGCTGAAGTTACGATTGTTGCCGGATGCGGTATCCACTGCGGAACATCCGATCCGGAAGGTCATGCGGGGATCCATGAATTCAAGGTCGGCAAGAATGCAAGAGTGACCTATGTTGAGAAACATTATGCGTCAGGGGAAGGCAAGGGCCGGAGGACGCTTAATCCGACAACAAAGGTTTTTCTCGCCGAAGGCGCTCACGCTGAAATGGAATTAACTCAGATTGCCGGTGTGGATGAAGCCAACCGGGTCAATGAAGCGTTGCTGGGGCCGGACAGCCTTTTGCTGATTACCGAGAGGGTTCTAACCGATGGTGATCAAACTGCGGTATCCACCAACAACATTGTTCTGAATGGTGCGGGAAGCCGTGCCAACATGATATCGCGGTCGGTGATGAAGGGCAATTCACGGCAGACTTTCTATGCCACCATGGATGCACGAAACAAATGCTATGGCCATATTGAATGCGATGCCATTATTATGGATAACGGCACCAATGAAACCATGCCATCACTGAAAGCCGAACATCCTGATGCTGAACTGACTCATGAAGCGTCCATCGGTAAAATAGCTAGTGATCAGCTCACCAAATTGATGAGTCTGGGCCTGACCTACGATCAGGCTGTCAACCGGATCATTCAGGGGTTCCTGAAATAATCCGCATAAAAATCACGATAAAAAGATTTGCATAAGAATCAAGCGGGCGGGAAATGAAAGAACTTCTCACAGCCATTGGCGGGATTATCCTTTTCCTGGTTGGCATGATACAACTTTCATCCGCCGTCCGGGAAATGATGAATGCCAGAATCAAAGAACTGGCCAGGTATGCCGTGAAAAAACCTTTCTACGGTTTAATTACCGGCATCGCATCCGCAATCCTTTTCCAGAGTTCTTCGGCCTCCATCGCGCTTACCATCGGTCTGGTCAGCGCAGGATTAATCAGTTTTTACAGTTCTCTTGCCATAGTGCTGGGAGCGGATATTGGCACCACGCTGACCGTGCAGTTCGTCATCTGGCGGTTCACGGAATTTTCTCCCCTGATTATTTCCGCCGGCGGACTTTTGTGGATCACCTGCCGGGGCATCTGGAAAACGGCAGGTGAAATGATTTTTTATTTTGGACTCATTTTCCTGGGACTCGATATTGTCGGCCAGGCGGCGGCGCCTCTCAAACAATCCCCTGTCTTCATGCATTATTTTACACAGACTACAAATCCGCTTTATGGGGTCGGTGTAGGCGTGGTCGCCACAGCTATTGTGCAGGCCTCTGCCATTCCCATTGCAATTTTAGCCGTATTGGCGCAGCAGGACCTCGTTTCACTGGAAAATGCCGTACCAATTGTTCTGGGCGCCAACATTGGTACGACGGTGACGGCGCTTCTGGCAGGAGCGGTCGCTAATGTGAGCGGTAAAAGAACAGCCATCTCTCATTTAATTTTCAAATGCTTGGGTGTATTGATTTGTCTGGCCTTTTTACCGTTTTTTATCGATGGGCTGAAAGAGCTGTCCACGAGCGTCGCCCAGCAGATTGCCTGGTCGCATTTTATGCTGAATCTGGTGATTGTCGCCTTGTTTATTTTTTTCCTGAAGCCCTTTGCCGCTATGATGAAAAAAATCATGCCCGGTGAAGACGATGCTCTGCCTGTCTGGCCGGAGTATATCAGCCCGAAAGATTTGATTGATCCGGTGAAATCTCTGGATCACGTCCTGAAGGAGTTGCAGCGGCAGATGAAACTTACGCAGATTATGCTTTTCAGAACCATGAATCTCATGTCCTCTTATGAGGAAGGCAGAGCCAGGGATATTGCTTATGTTGAAATGGTTGTGAATAATTTGCGTGAACAGATTGTCAGGTTTCTCTGGAAGGTGTCCAACCGCCCACTATCGGCAGAGCTTTCCAGAAGAGTCTTTGCCTACACGGCAATGGCCGGAGACATTAAAAGCATTGGTAACCACATCCGGTCAATAAGCGCTCTTTCTGCACAGCAGGCGTTGAGCAGGATAAAATTCAGCAGTTGTGGAGAGAAAGAGCTCGGGGGAGTTCTGGAACTGGTCAAGTGCAACCTGATGGACGCATTGGCGATGATGGAGGTTTTTGATACGGAAAAAGTGAAAAACGTTATCCGCCGTGAAGAAGAAATTGATGTCAGGGTGAGGGAAGCCCTGGACAGTCATCTGAGAAGGTTTCATTCACGTGAATGCAGCCCGGAAGCCGGTCCCATCTTTGTCGAAATGCTGGGCCATCTGGAACGTATTTCCGATCTGTGCAACAATGTGGCGGAATATCTCTGGGATATTCAATAACAAATAAGTGATAGAAAAACGTGTTGCCTGAATCGACATTGTCCTCTATAATGCAGAACAAATATGATCATCCGCCAAAGGGGGTATTCATGGACAAAAGAATGAACGCATTGACTTTTGCTCTGGAAAACGAACAAAAAGAGCGCGAATTTTACCTGGCTCATGCCCGGAAAACCAGGAATATGGCGGGCAAGAACATGTTCAAGCAAATTGCCGATGAGGAAAAGGAGCATTATGAGATGCTCAGAAAACTCCATGATAAATGGCAGGAGCAGAAGAAATGGCCTGCGACGGTTCCTCTGAAAGTCAAGAAATCCCAGGCCGGGATGGTATTGAAGTCCATGTCTGCAAAAAAATCCGCCCGAATTACCGGTACGGAAGACGAGCTCAAGGCTGTCCGCACGGCAATTGATTTTGAGGCGCGCGGAGTCGCTTTATACACCAAGCTGGGAAAACAATGTAAAGACCCGAAAGAGATAGCATTTTTTGAGATGCTGGCCGGAGTTGAGCGCGAGCATCTGTTGTCGCTGAAAGATACGGAAGAATTTCTGGCTGATCCGGCCACCTGGTACCAGCACATGGAAAGGTCGGGTCTGGACGGTGCTTAAGTATTGCCGGCGTTTTTCAGGTGTGATGGTAAGATCCACGCCTGACGGGAACGGTTTGATTTGCCGGAGAGAACGGGAAGGAGGAAGACATTCAAGGCTATATGGATTTCATGGGTGTTTCTATTTCCATTCGGCAGGAAAGATCGGTCCAGACTGCGTAGGCTTCAACCAGTTTGTCTTCAATGGTTTTGAATTCAATCGTAAGTTCTTTGATTTTTACAGAATCCCTGTGGGTCTGCGGATCGCACAGGGATTTTTCAATGCTTGTCTTTTTGGCTTCCAGCTGAGCAATTTTATCTTCAATCGCCGCCAGTTCTTTTTTGAGGTTGTTTTTGATTTTTGACAGCCGGTTGCGTTCCTCCGCCTCCATTCGTTTTTTATCCTTCAGGGAGATGGTTTTGTCCATGGCACGCTCTGACCGGGGATCTTTCTGCTCACTCTCCGGAGTCATCTGAGAACGCTTTTCAATGAAGTAGGAATAATTGCCGTGATAATCAAAAATCCGATTGTCCCTGAGTTCGAAGACCTTATTGACCAGGTGATCCAGAAAGTAGCGGTCATGGGAAACAATGGCCACTGTGCCGGAATAATGGATCAGCGCGTTTTGGAAAATATCTTTGGTCTTGATGTCGAGGTGGTTGGTGGGTTCGTCCAGAATCAGAAAGTTGGTGTCGAGGAGCATGATTTTTAAAAGCGCCAGCCGTGATTTTTCACCACCCGACAGGATACCGACCGATTTAAAAATGTCGTCTCCTGAGAAAAGAAATGCTCCCAGTAGATTACGCCTGGTCTGATCATCTGCGGATGAGGGTACGGAGTTGACTTCTTGCCATATCGTGTTCGCATAATTGAGGTTTTGCGAACTTTCCTGTGAGAAAAAAGCCATGTTAACATGATCGCCGTATTGCACAATGCCTTGCCTGGGCTGTTCGGTAAGGCTCAAAAGCCTGGACAGCGTGGATTTTCCGGATCCGTTCACGCCGACAAAAGCGACTTTGTCCCCGCGGAAAAGTGAAAAATTCAGGCCGGAAAAAACCGTCAGATCACCATACGAATGACCCAGATTGGAAACTTTAACCACTTCCCTGACGCTTTTTTTGCCTTCCGGAAATCTCATCGTGATACTTTTAGAGCCTCCTTCAAGCTTTATTTCTTTAAATTTATCAAGCATCTTGATGCGGCTTTGCACCTGGGAGGCTTTCGTTGCCTTGTAGCGGAAACGCTCCACAAATTCTTCAATTTTTTTGATCTGCGCTTTTTGCAGCTCCATTTCTTTTTTCAGTGCTTCTATCCGTCGTTCTTTTTCCGCGAGGTAATAGGTATAGTTACCCTTGTAAATGTGAATTCGGTGATTGGCCAGCTCGGCGATTTGCGTGGCGATCTTATCCAGAAAAAAATGATCGTGGGATACGACCAGGATCGTTCCGGGATAATCCTTGAGATAGCTTTCCAGCCACTCCATGCTTTCTGTGTCCAGATGGTTGGTGGGTTCATCCAGCAGCATGATGTCGGGGCGGGCAAGCAAAATGGAGGTCAACAGAATCCGCATTTTCCATCCGCCGGAAAATGAATCGCAGGTTTTGTTAAAATCGCTTTCGCGAAAGCCAAATCCTTTCAGGATCTGCCTGGCCCGAACATCAAAGACATAACCGTCGCGGGCGGTAAATTCGGCTGTAGCGTCCCCGTAGCGGCGGGTGAGTTCACTATAGGCGTGCGTGTTGGGTCTGGTCTGTGAAATTTGCACTTCAAGGAAGCGGATATCATCTTCGAGCTGGGCAATGCCGCTTTTCCCGCGAAGATATTCGATCAGACCCGTTGCTTCCAGTTCGACCAGGTCCTGCGGAAGATAACCGATCTTTTTCTGCTTCCGGTCTGGAATGTCGATAAACCCTGAATCGAGATGGACCTGCTCAAGGATAGCGCGAAAGAGCGTGGTTTTCCCCGTGCCGTTGTCTCCCACCAGACCGATGCGGCTTTTCGGATGAATCGTCCAGTTGATTTGATCAAATAGCTGCCTGTCCAAAAAAGACAGGCTGACGCTGCGAAAGTATATCACGGGCTGCTCCTGTTTATACCAAGTCGCATGTAGTTGCCAATTTCGGATTGGCAACTATCGGTAGAGGAGGAATAATTTCTTTTTGCGCTTCCTTGCGGAATACGCCTCCGGTCTTTGGCTAACTTTGTTGGCATCGTCGTCGGCTTCCTCAACGTATCAATAATACGCCTGCGGAGCCTCCTCCTTGCCGCCGCGTTATCCTTTGAGTGCGACTTGGTGTAGAAACCTGCGGGACTATAGGAAAATTGAATATCGATGTCAATATGGATTAATGACCGCGGGAACAGGTGGATGGTTGTCACGAAACAGTCATTTGGATATGAAAAAATCCCTGGCGGCGAATTTATCAGACTTTTCGTTTGCATCCGCGGATAATTCAGGTTAAGTTACAGCAAATATGCACAGGATAAAATGATTCTCTCCCATCAGGTGATTTGATGGTTTTCCATAAAATAAAACAAATCATCCGCTGGATGCGAAGTTTCTTTCTGGAAAATATCACGCGCTGGCTGGTGTTTGGCCTTTTGGTCGGTATTGTGTCGGGACTGGGGGCTTCGGCTTTCTATTATCTGCTGCAGGCGGGCCGTCATCTTTGCTTTCATCTGCTGGCGGGTTATGCCGTTCCGGCACCTGCGGGTGAACAGATCTTCGAAGCCGCAGGCGTGATGCAATTCCGTCCGCTGGTCTTTTTCCTGCTGCCAGCGATAGGAGGTTTGATCAGCGGTTTGCTCGTCTATCGTTTTGCGCCGGAAACGGAAGGCCATGGCACGGACGCCATGATTGACGCGTTTCACAATAAAAAAGGACGCATCCGGACACGCGTGCCCTTCATCAAGGGACTGGCGTCCATTATCACGCTGTCCAGCGGCGGAAGCGCGGGAAGGGAAGGCCCGATCGCCCAGATCGGCGCCGGTATCGGTTCGGCGATCGCACGTCTTTTAAGACTGAGTGACCGCGAGCGTCGTATCCTTCTCCTGGCAGGCTGCGGAGGTGGTCTGTCAGCGATTTTCCGTGCTCCTTTGGGCGGCGCGCTCACGGCCATTGAAATCCTTTACAAGGAAGACATGGAAACAGAAGCCCTTGTGCCCACGGTGGTCAGCTCCATTACCGCCTATATCATTTTTACATATTTCTTCGGCAATACGCCGATTTTCTTTTTTCCGGAGTATACATTTTCCAATCCCCGCGAGCTGATCTTTTATGTGCTTCTGGGACTGATCTGTGTGCCCGCCGGGATTTTTTTCATCAAGGTATTTTACGGCGTGAGAGAGCGCATTTTCCAGCCCCTGAAGATCCCCCGCTACATTAAACCGGCACTGGGCGGTCTGGTTGTGGGATGCATCGGTCTTGTCTTTCCTCAGGTTTACGGTGACGGCTGGGGCTGGATCCAGCTGGCTATTCTGGGGAAACTTAGTATCGGAATCATGATTGCGATTGCGTTGGCCAAAATCATTGCCACCAGTTTTACGATATCGTCCGGTGGCTCCGGCGGTATTTTCGGTCCCACACTGTTCATCGGAGGGATGATTGGAGGCACGGTGGGATATTCTGCTCATTATTTTTATCCGAATATCGTGGCGCAACCGGAGGCCTTTGTGGTTGTGGGCATGGCATCTTTCTTTGCGGGGGTGGCCAGTGCGCCCATCGGAACACTGTTAATGTGTTCGGAGATGACCCGGGGATACGGCCTCATCGCACCCTTGATGCTGGTGTCCATCATTGCCATTCTTTTTACACGGCAGCACTCCATCTATACAAAGCAGGTTCAGAGCAAGCATGAGTCACCCGCACACATGGCGGAATTCACCGTGAACCTTTTTGCTGAAACCCAGGTAAAAGATTTTTACAAGCCGGAGAAGGTCACGCCTGTCCGTGAAACCACCACTTACGGGCAGTTGAAGAAAATCTTCTCGACATCCAATGTTGAATGTTTTCCCGTATACAATGAAGATGACGTACTGATCGGAGCGATTAACTGGGATCACGCCCGGTCAATCGTATTTGAAGAGGGGCTGGAAGACTTGGTCATTGCGCAGGACCTGATGGCGCCGCCGCAAACCGTGACACCGGAAGACAATTTTTATGACGCGTTTATGAAATTCATGGAAACCAATGTCGAGGAGCTTCTGGTGGTGAGCTCCGAAGATTCAAGCCGGGTGCTGGGAGTGTTGAGACACGATGATCTCATTGCTGCGTATCACGCGGAGCTGAAACGGCGGAAGAGCGAGTAGGAAACATCCATAGCCGTTTTACATCCTGCGGACCGGGGTGGCGTGAATCGCCCGGAGAGAAGGAGCTGTGTTTGTGAATCAGGCAAACCTATTTGTGGACCATGCTTGATTCGCTGCAGCAGGTTCTGCTGGTCAGAATTTTATAGTAATCCTGAAAAGCGAGCTGCCAGGGCTGCATGGTTTTGCCCGTTGTTTCCATAAACTTTTGCATGCCGAGAACGCTGTATGCCGGACGTCTGGCCGCCCGCTGCAGGTCACCCGTCTTCATTGGCAGGATTTCTACCGTTTCCAGGTGCGCTTCTTTCAGAATTTTACAGGCAAAATCGAACCAGGTGCAGGAGCCGCGGTTGGTTACGTGAAAGACACCGCGGGCGTTTTTGTCCACCAACAGTTCGGTTGCGGCCGCCAGATCGCGTGTGCACGTGGGGGAACCTGTCTGGTCATCCACCACGGTCAGTTTGCCTGTCGATCTGGCCCGGTCCAGAATCGCCTGCACAAAATTTTCCCCCTTCGCGCCATAGAGCCAGGCGGTACGGATGATGATAAAGTTGTCCGTCAGCTGTCGGAGATAATTCTCGCCGGCGAGTTTGGATGCGCCGTAAACGTTGATCGGATTGCAGGGGTCGTCTTCCCGGTAAGGGCGGCTGCCGTTCCCGTCAAAGACATAGTCCGTGCTGTAGTGAATGACTGTAATATTCTTGCCGAGGCAGGCTTCAGCAATATTTTTCACCGCTTCCGCATTCACCGCGAAGCAGGTTTCCCTGTCGGTTTCACAGGCATCCACATTTGTATAGGCGGCTGCGTTGATAATGATCTGGGGTTGGTTTTCCGCCACGGCTTTGCGGCAATCAGACGCAGACGTGATGTTGATTTCTTCCAGATCCATTCCGATGACCTCATGACGGTATTTAAACTGTGCCATCAGATCACTTCCCAGCATTCCTTTATGGCCGAGCAGCAGAACCTTCATCTTCAGTATTTGACCTCCTTTAAAAAAAGACCGTGAGCCGGCGCGGCGACACCGGCCTTTTTCCGATCGCCGCCCGCGATGATTTCGGGAATATCTTCGGGCTGAAGTTTGCCCCGTCCCACATCCACCAGTGTGCCGATGATGTTGCGTACCATATGGCGCAAAAAGCCGCTGGATTCAACTGTAATTTCCAGCAGGCCCTGTTCCCCTTGATGAATGGTAATATGGTTGAGCGTCCGGATCCGGTTTTTGATATCGCATCCCGTCGCGCAAAAGCAGGAAAAATCATGTTCTCCGGTTAAATGGTGCGCGGCCTCCTGCATCCTGGCCAGGTCGAGGGGAAAGCGGACAAACCAGGAATACTGGCGTCCCAGCACAGGCCGCACGCGCTGATTCCGGATACGGTACAAATAAACTTTTCCCTTTGCATCTTTGAGAGCGTTAAAATCCGGCGGCACTTCCTGCAGGTCCTGGATAACGATATCTTCCGGCAGGACACTGTTGATCCCCATAAATATTTTGTTTACCGGCAAAAGGCTGCGGCATTTGAAGCTTGCGACCTGATGGATGGCATGCACACCCGCATCCGTGCGACCGGACGCGATGATGGATACTTGCTCGCCGGTGATTTGTGCTACGGCTTCTTCCAGGATCTGCTGAATGGAGATGCCATTGAGCTGTCTTTGCCAGCCGCAATAGGCTGCACCGTCATATCCGAGAATCATTTTGAAATTACGCATCATGTGTAAATCAGACTTGCCAGTTTTATCTAAAAAGGTTAAGCACACAGGCAGCAGTTTATGATTGAGCGGACCATGATTGGAGCAAAGGCCGCATACCTGAACCGGCCGCGATAGTAGCGTACACCGGGTACAGGGTCAAGACAAAAACTCGTCAAAACCCGGCATATAAAGGAGAATCTTTATGAGTGATGATTTCAATCCGGCGACAACCCAGGGAAAAATTAAAATATTTGAAGAAAAAGTTCAGGCGCTGATGCGCATGGGCGGTGAAAAGGCGGTTCAGAAACAGCATGACGGCGGCAAGATGACCGCCCGTGAGCGGCTGAATCATCTATTTGATGAAGGGACCTTTCAGGAAGTTCAGTTGTTTGCGAAGCATCATTCAACCCTTTTCGGCATGGATAAAAAAGAAATCCCGGCCGATGGCGTTATTCCCGGCTTTGGAAAAGTCAACGGCCGCACGGTATTTGCCGCTGCGCAGGATTTTACCAGTGCCGGCGGCACACTGGGTGAAATGCACGCGAAAAAAATCTGGAAGGTCATGGACATGGCCATTGCCGCGCAAAAGCCGTTTGTCGCGATCAATGATTCGGGCGGTGCAAGAATCCAGGAAGGCGTACCCTCCCTGGAGGGTTACGGCGGGATTTTTTACCGCAACAGCATTGCTTCAGGTTATATTCCCCAGATCACGGCCATCATGGGGCCGACGGCGGGCGGGGCGGTGTATTCTCCTGCGCTGACAGACTGGATCTTTATGGTGAAAAGCACATCCTACATGTATATCACCGGTCCGGAAGTCATCAAAGCTGTGATCGGCGAAGAAGTTACCCAGGAAGACCTTGGCGGAGCCATGGCGCACGCCTCCAAAAGCGGTGTCTGCCACGTGGTTACGGAAAATGACACGGACTGTATCGACAAGATCAAAAAGCTCCTGTCTTATCTTCCCGACAGCTGCCATTCCCCGTTGCCGGTCGCGACGACAACGGACAGCGCCGACCGTGTATGCCCTGAACTGGACAAAGCCATTCCGGACAAGGCAGCACGTGCGTACAACATGAAAAGCATCATCAAAAGCGTGGCAGACAACGGTGAGATGTTCGAATTGCATGAACACTGGGCGCAGAATATCCTTGTTGCCATCATCCGCATGATGGGCAGGCCTGTCGGAGTCATCGCCAATAATCCCATGTTTTATGCGGGTGTGCTTAACGTCAACGCATCGGACAAGGCGTCCCGGTTCATCCGTTTTTGCGACGCTTTCAACATACCGCTTCTTACCTTTGCCGATGTCCCCGGCTATATGCCGGGCACGGATCAGGAATGGGCGGGCATCATCCGCCACGGAGCGAAACTGCTCCACGCTTATTCGGAAGCGACCGTGCCGAAAATCACGGTTGTGACCCGTAAAGATTACGGTGGATCGTATATCGGTATGTGCTGCAAGCAGCTGGGGGCGGATTATGTCATGGCCTGGCCAACGGCGGAAATCGCCGTGATGGGTGCGGAAGGGGCATGCAACATTATTTACCGGGCTGAAATCAAAGCGGCGGAGGACCCGGCGGCCAGAAGGGCCGAATTGATCGCTGGCTATGAAGAAAAATTCAACAACCCGTATTTCGCGGCGTCGCTGGGAGCGATCGAAGAAATCATCCTCCCGCGGGAAACCCGAAAACGTATTATTGCCGTGCTGGATGCCATGAAGGACAAAAAAGAAGCGAGACTGGATAAAAAACATAACAATATACCATTGTAAAGAGGTAGAAATCATCATTGGCTTTGAGTTCTGATATTGTCATATTGTTTTTTCTGTTTTTGTTGTCCGGTTTTTTTTCATCGGCAGAGGCGGCGCTGCTATCGCTCACCGATCTCCATCTGCACAAGATGAAGTCGGATCATTATCCTTTTTTCGATTGCGTGATGAAACTGCTGGAAAATCCGCGGCGTCTGCTCATCACCATCGTGACGGGCAATGAGGTTGTGAATATCAGCATTTCCATTCTTGCAGCGGCCCTGTTCATCAGCTTGTTCGGACCCAAAGGGCAGGGGATTTCCATTGTGGTAACCTCCATTGTTCTTTTTCTTGCCGGTGAGGCCATTCCCAAAACATTTGGTGTTACTTATCCCATGAGGATTTCTTCAGCGGTTTCACCGCTTTTGCTGATCATTTCCCGGCTGGAGTATCCGGTTGTTGCCGCCCTGGAAAAAACACCCTCTTTGATATTGAACCGTTTGGATAAGAGCAGGACAAAAGATTCGGATGTCCTGATGGAAGATGAATTCAAAAACCTCATTGATGCCGGAAGCCGGGAAGGGGTGGTCGATGAGTCGCAGAAAGAACTCATTAAAACCATTTTTGAATCGGGTGACAGGCCCGTGACGGATATCATGATCCCCCGCGTGGATATGTTCTGTCTGCCTTTTGATATGAAGGCATCGGACATTGTCCGGCAGGTGGTTCACGGCCGGTATGAGCGGGTTCCCGTTTACCGGGAAGACCGCGATGATATCATCGGCATCCTCTTTGCCCGCGACCTGCTGAATGATGCACTGCGTTCAGGTGAATCCACGTCTGTTGAAAAGCTGCTTGCCCGGCCTTACTTCGTGCCCGAAGAAAAAACCATCAACGGACTGCTGCATGATTTCCGGGAAAAATCAACTCAGATTGCCATTGTGGTGGATGAGTACGGGGGGGTATCCGGTCTGGTGACCCTGGAAGATATCCTTGAACATTTATTTGAGGAAGCCTATGGCGATGATACGCCGGCGAACTGCGGGTGTGACATTATTGATGAGATGACAATGATTGCTCCCGGTATCATGTCCATGGAACAGGTCAATGATCTGCTTCAGGCGTCCCTGCCGCTGGAGGAATTTGACACCATTGGAGGTTTTGTACTGCATTTATTCGGCAGGATGCCGGAGCGCGGAGAAATGATCCATTTTGAAAATTATCATTTCCGCATTGAGAGTGTGGGAAGAACACGGATTCTCAAAATCCGGATTGAAAAAAAACCGCAAACAGAAACGGAAGGTGAGGCATGAGCGTTTATCTGATCCTTGCCGTTATTTTTCTGTGCCTGATCCTGGAGGCGCTTTATTCCGGAGGCGAGGTTGCGCTGTTTTCTTCTGACATCAATAAAATCAAATACTATGCACGCAAGGGTTCATCGTCAGCCGCACAGGCTGTCAAGTTAAAGGAGCATCCTGAGTGGTTTATTTCCACTTCGCTCATCGGAACAAATCTGGCGATTATTATCGCTTCCACCCTGGCCACCGGGCTTTTGATTCAATATTTTGGAGCGAAAACGGGAGAA